>Ga0265797_10000782_pt1 | contig 57792 bp, 39 predicted proteins | sample P2T30metagenome_FD_192433 | JGI IMG/M metagenome (GOLD analysis project Ga0265797, IMG submission 192433) | Plant litter microbial communities from East Loma Ridge, Irvine, California - P2 T30 | ecosystem: Environmental > Terrestrial > Plant litter > Unclassified | place: USA: California...
ATGGTCACGTCGTCATTACGCCAGGTGAGCCCATCGACGAGGACGAGGTTGAAGACATGGGAGCGGAAGCCGACGATGACGAAGATGATGGCGATGAGGATGGTGAGGACGACGAACCTGAAGACGACGAGGGCGATGATGATGACGACGACGATGAAGTGGCGGATGAGACGATGGAGGGCATGGACGAGCCTGACATGAATGGTCGGGGAGAGATGAAAGATGAGGCGCTTGATGGAAATGAGAGCGACTAGCCTTTTCGTGAGTCTGTGTTTTGTTTTGTTTCATTGCTTTTTGCATAGCGCGGGTATTATAGCGGCATGGCATGCCTTTAATTTTCTACCAATCTGCCAGTACCCTTTCCATGAAAAATTGATCAGCTAACTGGCTCACGAAGGAGCCGACTTACCTGTATAGTTTCGTTCAATGTCCAAGTGAGATGTTCGAATGCAGTATCCGGACCACATGTCAAGGACTACTGAGATTCCTCTGACATGACCGGTTCAGGTCTTGCTATGATTGCTACAGATCTCAACGATAGCTAGAAGGTATCGCACGTCTCAGCTGAACGTGTCTTTCGTAGCTATGCCGTTTGCCAAGGGAGATCTAAGAGACTCCAAAGGTCTTCAGACGAAAGCGGATGTGTGTAAGTTCTCGACAATCAACTTGTAGCGGTGATAGTAGTGCCGATATGTATGTCCAAGGTGTTCCCAATACATTCTCTTTGTCTTTCCCAGCGTCCAAAAGAGGCAATTATCCACTACAGTAGTCTGGTATGATGAGTGGTATGAGCCCGAACAAAGAGTCAGTCCTCCGGGAAATATTCACAGGAGGATACCGAATCGGGCATTCCCAGATCTCAATCAATGTTTTCAAAAATCTATATCTCCGTCAGTATTGCTCCAATGACAACGAAAGATAATGTTCTGAACGCGGAAAGAGCTGACCTTTCGAATGGCTTATTAGATTTTGAATACTAATGCTGAGAACGTGCTGCTGGGGGATCCCAGCAATTGCAAGTAATCATATATTATTGTGAAGCCAGTCTTGTAAAGATATTGCCCGGCTAGCGCAATGGTAGCGCGCGAGACTTCTAATCTCGAGGCTGCGGGTTCGAGTCCCGCGTTGGGCTCATTGGGCGACCGCCAAATGATCTCAATTGAGCTTTTTGCCCACCTTAGTGTATAAAGCGGTGCTAGAGTGCACTTAGAGACACATGACCTGCTACAGGTGGACCTTACGACCTTATGGAATGAATATGGGGATTAGGGAACCATAGGTTGGTTGGGAAATGACTTTTCGGGCGACAGAAGCATATTCACTTTTACGAGTTTTTTGCGTGATCTCAAATCGAAATAAGCATACTGGGATCTGATAGCCTTCTGTGATCACTCTACCGGAAGACGATGGTAATGCCATTGGTTCAACAGAACGTCATGAAAACACAAGAATGATGATCAGCGAACAACATCTCATGACAATTCTCAAATCCGGCGAAGTTCAAGACTCGGCAGTAGAGTGTCGATTACAGATGGACATGTTTACATCTGACAGCTGCAATGACATAAGATTGGGCTTGAACGCATGTCAAGGTTAACGGTTAGATACGAGCTCATTCCGACATGCTTCATGTAGAACCTTTACTATCCAATGGTAAATGTCGAAGGCTGGCAGAGATGAAACAAATCCACGTTCTTTCAATTTGGACTGGAACATCGCTAAGTGTTCGACATCTCTGATCAGATCTTTGGTAGATATACTTGCCAACCTGCAAAGTAGACATCACAATCGACTCGTGCTCGATGAGGCACCAGATCGATTCAAAGGCATAATAAACATATGAACAACATTCCTTAGCAGTAATGCAGCATCAACGTACGTCTAGCGATCGATGACTTGCACAAGGTACGGAGGCTCTCGTTGGTATTTTGACTTTCAAATCGGGACGAATCTGCCGACACAAGTGAACGTACTCGGTCGGTCATCGGAGACGCTCTCGTTGGCATTGATGCCGCTAGAATGTATCGACTCTACTAGGGAGCACATTCTCAATCGATCGTCAGAGATACTGCGAATGCAACTCAACTATCTCACTGGCAAGTCTACCATCTTAACACATCAGATCCGCTGATATGAACAAACATGGCAATTTGTTTCTCATCGGAGGTGTCTTTGATTCATTTCTAGGGTTCGTATCTACGTAATCGTGCGCCGAAACACTCATTGTTTGTACAGCGGAAGCAAATGTCCAAGAATCCATTCCAAACTCAACACTTCTTTCTGTCTACGCCAATGGATAAGAGCTCAGATCATCGACAGCATGACTTGCATACCAACCCAAATCTCCTCGCAGTTGGGCAGGATCTGCTCTGGAGGCAGGATGAAACCGTAGGTACCGGTGTCCCTCAGCTCGAAAGCCAAGCTCCACTCGGAGCCGGAGATGTCGTAGACATAGTCAGAGCTGCCGCCGTTCGTGGCGTAGATCGTTTGACATGTAGGACCATAAACGTACTGCGTACCTTCTACCGACTCAATGGCTTCCGCCGTGGCAGCCATGAGATCGACATGCTCCTCATTCGTGTCAGGGACCGCTTCGCAGCTGTAGCCGTACGGGCTGAGGATCAACTGCGAGTAGCTGTGCCAATCGATGAATAGCTTGAGACCGTGGCTCTTTGCAAGCTTGTCGGCGAAATGCTGCATTCCAGACATCTCTGGCTCAGATCCCGGAGAAGGTCCACGGTAGGTTTGGGTACAGGGGTTGGCCGAAGAACCAGGGCCCTCCCACTCGTGCGCCCAGTTGCGATTCAGATCGATTCCCCAGCAGGCGGGCGACTGGTCGGCACCAGGGAGAGGAGGCTGACGGTTCTTGCGCCACAGGCGGTCGTTTGTCTGCGAGTAAACGAAGCCGTCTGGGTTGACGACCGGCAGGAGGTAGAAGTCGTAGTTGTCGACGAAGGAGGTCACGTTCTCGTTCTTGCCGTAGCCGGCGATGAGCTGGTAGGCGAGGTATTCGACTGTCATGGTGGTGATCCATTCACGAGCGTGGACGGTTCTTGAGGGCTTCGTCAGCGCAAAATCTTAGACAGTGGTACAGTTGGCACCAGTTCCACTTACCCATGCCAGAGAATAGCAGTGTTTTTGTCCTTGCCATTTTTGCCCCAAATGTGGATTCCTTTTTGCTCACGGCCCTCGAGAGACTCGCCGGCAACAAAGACCTCGGAGTTCTTAGGGAAGGCACTTGAAAGATCGTCGAGATACTCGAGGTGCTCGTCGTACGCGTGGTAGCTATCGTACCAAGAGAGATCAGGCAGATCTTCAGGCTTCTTTCCCTTCTTTCCCTTCTTTCCTTTCTTGCCTGTATATAGTGTTAGTAGATCGCTCAGCCATCATGTCTATTCAAATCGTACCCTTATATTTGCCAGGCTTCCCCTCATTGGCAATGTCCTTGCCCAGGTTGCTGTGCATCTCCTTGAACTTCGCACCCAAGTTCTTCAACTTCTTGGCCTGGTCGGCAGGAAGGGAGAAGTCAATGTGCTTGGACACATCATGGCTCCACTCCTCGTAGTCGAAAGCAGAGAGCATCTCCTTGATCTCTTCCAGCTTGTCGCCGGTGTCCATGCGGAGGACCTTGTAGCCCTCATACTTGGCAGCTCTGGGTTCAAGGTGAGGAGCAGCGGCCACTGCAGAGACGAGCAGAGCGCCCAAGAGACTGATCTTCATAATGGGCGGTGATCAGAACGTGAAAGTCCGGTGAAGTCGGCAAACATCCACGGCTGCAGATGTCAGGGCGGGTATGTATATATACTTAGCTCGGCCGCGGATCAGTATAGGTCTAGAGCTCAGCCTGCTGTAACAAGACGCGCATTGGATCTGGTAGGTGACATTCTACGTCTTGGCTCCAAGGACGGAACAGGCAGGTTCCTCGTGGACGTGCAGCTTTCAATGGCAAATACCGGATGTAGAGATGTCGATCGTTGCAGATAGCAAGATGAGTCGCGCGGCGTTGACGGTGGAGTGGGTGGGTAGTAGACGTCCGGCTTGTGATACAGATAGAAGCAGCTCCACCGCGGCGCCCTCCTGCCTGTTCCATGATAGTCAAACATTGGCAATCAGCGCATTCCAAGACTTGTAGAGAGGGAAGTGCAGCGGGCAGCACAGCAACTCCTAGATTAACTACGACATTGGTTGATACGCCAAGCAGCGGGGGAAAGAGAAGCCCAGGCACGACAATCGATTTGCCGAGCCTGGGGTTCCTCTTATCACATCACACAATGAGACGGAGAGCTGCCAAAGACATCAACGAGCAACATTTAGTAGCCCAAGGGGCGCTTTGAATACGGTGAATACGGAATCTTTGCAGAGGAACGAGCCGTGCACTCGTACCGGGTTTTTCAATGACAATCCAAGGCTTGTCCGTCGTACTCGCTCTCGCTGGGCTCCTGAGAACCGAAGCTTGCCTGTGCCGTTCCATTAAACGACGCTGTACCTGCCGGCAGCCTGGGGCTTGTTCGACTCTCCCTCCAGAGCCGCAATGGTGCCCTCCTTCAGCAGTCTGACCAACTCCGCCATCGAGTCTTCGACGATGATCTTCGTCGGGCCCTCGACCAGAATGTACAACTTGGGGAGCTCACCTTCTTCCGGCATCTTGGGAGGTGCGTAGTAGTTACCCTTGGTGGTGATAGAAACCTGCGCAGTGTCGAGGATCTTGGACGTGTTGGTGCGGTTTGTGACCGCCCAGCGAGCACGCTGCGGGAAGTCATTGATTTCGAGTGTGGCGTGGAAAGCTCCGGCGTCGGGGCCGTGGTTGTCGACGTGCTGGCCTGCACGTGCGGCGCCTGTGCTGTGTCTCAGTGTCGTGTACCTGGATCTTACATTGTTTGCGGACTCACCTTTGCTTCCACCCACGCGGTTCGTGATGTTCATAGCAGCTGCGCGAGCAGCCGCCATCGGATCGGCACCCTGAGAGCGTCCACCAGACCTGCCCGGCCTCTCGTTTGTGGCAGGAGGTGGTGGCTCGGCCTTTTGTACGTTCATGGCGTTCCTCAAGATTGACGCAAGATGCGCGGGTACCAAGGACTCCGACATTTCGGCAGCCTTGCCAGTACTCGTCTCCTCCTTACCCTTATCCTTCTTTGTTTCAGTCGCTTCCTCCTCCTCAGGTTGGTCCTCCGTGCGGTACTGCTTCCGAATACGGCTGTCTTCAGCTTGTCGATTGGCATCTAGGTGCTCAATACCTCTACCGCCGAAGCCGCCGCCATATTTCTTTGTTTCGCCAGACTCTACCTTCTTGTGGAACTTGTCGGCCAAGGCTTGGAGATCGGCAGGAACCACCTGCTTACTATCGGTCAAAGACTTCACCAAGAATGCAGCAAAGCGATCCTGATCTGGCATCACAAACGTGACCGCCGTGCCTGTGTTGCCCGCACGCCCAGTACGGCCACAACGATGCACATAGTCTTCGTTGTGGTTCGGGCAGTCGAAGTTGACGACTAACTTGAGCTGCTTCACGTCTAGACCTCTCGCCGCCACGGAAGTGGCAATCATGATGGGAAACACGCCCTGTTTGAAGTTCAAAATCGCCTCGTCACGGTCGATTTGCTCACGGCCACCATGAATAGAGACCGAGGGATACTTTTTCTTACTGAGCTCCTTGAACAGCTCGTCTGCAGTCTCTTGTCTCTCCACGAATACAAGGCAACGAGTATCGTCATCTGCGAAAAACAGCTCTCCGAGCAGTTGCAAGAGACGGGTGAATCGCGTGTTGGCTTCCCTGACTTCCACGACTTGGGTAATTTCAGCGGCAACGACACTCTTGCCACCGACAAGGATCTCGACGGGGTCCTTGAGCGCCTTACGAGCCATGACCTCCATCTTGGGCGGGAATGTCGCCGAGAAGAGGATAGTCTGGCGATCAGGGCGCACATTCATCAGAATTTTCGTGATCTGGGGTTCAAAGCCCATGTCGAACATACGGTCAGCCTCGTCCATCACGACATAGGTGACGCGGCGGAGATTGGTGACACGGCCGTTGTTGGCCGCAAGAAGATCAATCATGCGGCCAGGGGTGCAGACAACGATCTCGGCACCACGCTTCAGCTCAGCAATTTGATCTTTGATAGGCGCGCCTCCATAGGCACAGACTGCGCGAAGGTTGAGCGCCTTCAGGAACGGCTTGCAGTCGCGGTGGATCTGCACAGCCAACTCACGCGTCGGGGCCATGATGATACCAATAGGCCCATCCATGCTGTCAAGTGGCGGCTGATCCTTGATGTGGCGGAACATCGGAAGGACGAATGCCATGGTCTTGCCCGACCCGGTCTTGGCAACACCAATGGTATCTCGACCAGACATGATGGCCGGCAGAGCTTGGGACTGGATCGAGCTTGGAGTGCTGAACTGCAGCTGGTTGATGATCTGCATAATTTGTGCACCGAAGCCACCCTGTGCGAATTTCTGAATGGGTCTTGGTGCATCCTTGCCTTTGACCGTGATGTTTTCGAGGTCTGCACGGAGCTCGTTGACTTCCTCGTCATTCATTGCGGAAATTTCGAGTGCCTCTGAGTAAAAGTTCTTGCGGAAAGGCTGGTAGTTCATCTTTTTGTGATCCACTTGGGCGATCTCTTTCTTCTTACTCTTCTTGATCATGGCGGCGATATCGTCGGACGCATCACCCACGGCGTCCAGTTCTGGCTCGTCGTCACTGTTAAACACGACGGCGTCCTGTTTGCCTGAGCTAAGGCGATCCAATGGATCTGACTCTACGGGCGCGTCGAGGGAGTTCATGAATGCATCGAGTGGGTCCACTTCGTCATCCTCGTCAACCTCCATATCGCCGCTTGCGGTGTTTGCAGGTGCTTCAGCGTTAGTAGAAGGCGGAGGCTGCATGGCCTTCCGCTCAGCTTGCTGTGCACGCTTCTGTGCAGCTTCGCGAGCCGCCTCGTCTGCTTCATCATCGCTTCGGAGGTCATCGTGTCCATCGTCATCATCGTCAGCATGCTCGGGTATAGCATCCATTGAGATGCCAGCTTCGGGCAAGTGAGGAAGCTTCCCGAGCTTGCGTTGCGCCGTCTCTTCCTCGCCCAACTTCGAAGCGGCTTTTGGCATTTGAACCTCTGCCTTCTCGGCGACCTTGTTAAGGCCGAAACCGGCAACCTTGCTTGTCAGCTTCGCGGGCTCAGGGGTCGCATTGGATGAGCCGCGTCCAGCGCTGTTGGCAATCTGCTCAGGGGCGAGCGATGGAATCGTCACGTCACCGCCGAGCGGCGTGTTCTTTGCCTCTGCTTGCCTGGCTTTTGCTGCCCGAAGTCTCTTCTGGATTTCAAGAGGATCTGGCTTGTATGCTGGCTTTGCGTCGCTTGATGGTACGGTGTCCGCAGGAGCAGTGGTAGGAGGAGGTGTTGCTGAAGTGGTACCTTGAGACTTTCCGGCAAGGATTTTAGCCTTCCATGCTTCGGTTTTCATGCGCCTCTCTTCTTGCTTTCTCTTCTCTTCGGCTTCCTTTTCGGCAGCGGCTGTGTCGACTGCAGTGCGAGGGCGTGGAGTCTGTAGAGTCAGCAGTTTGTTACTTGCTTCAATGTTGGGATGTGGACGTACCTCGCTGCCTCGCTCACTGGCCCTTCCCGCACCTAAGAACTTTGTGTCCCTGCTGGCCTCACGAGCACGGTCACTGCGCCTCGGAGAATTGCTGCGCCTCGGTCGCTTTCTGTCGCGGTTATCGTAGTGATCGCGAGAGTCACGAGGATCACGGTAGCGGTCCCTGTCATCGCGCCTTTCTCTCACCGAGCTTCTGTCGCGGGACCTCTTGCGGTCTCTCGAGCGGTCGCGGCGGCCGCCTCCGGAACGCCTGTCGTCACGTCGGTCGTCGCGTCGGTCATCATAGCGGCCGTACGGTCTGTCATTGCGTCTGTAGGAGTCGCGCTGCTGATACATTAGGTCGTTGTTGAAGTTTGCCGGTGGGCGACGCCATGGCGAGTATTGCCATTCGGGACGCACCTCTCTACTGGGAGACCTGCGTCTGGGACCGCGGTCGTCGCGGCGGTCACGCGCATTACGGTCTTCGCTTCTGCGGTTAGGTGAGTATGCCATCGTTGCCGTGCTCACACGCCGCGCCGGAGGACCACTCCTTTGCAGCACTCGATCTCGCTCGCCTGTAGGGAAAAGGGTTTGTTTCGCGCTGTACCTTTTGCTTGAAGAGATGGGTGACCGATGTTGCGCGCCCAGGCGCAAGTGGTGAACAGTTGTATTGTCTTCTGGCTGAAGTGAAGCCGAGAAGTTGAAGATTGTTGGAGGATGATGCACAAGCGAGGCAAAGGCACAGAGATCTCGAGCTAGTTCCCCGCAAAACCACTTTAGCGTCCGCGAGGCCGCCCGCTACAGCACTGCACACTGTACAATGGTGAGGAGGGAGAGCTGTCCAGCATGAACACCAGATAAGACGTCGGTCAGCTAGAGAAGCATACCTTGTGCATTTTTTGCGGATATGAGTACGGAAACATGATCTTGACACAAGGTGGGAGAAACACCTCACTTCCCCTGCATAGAGCGTCGCCCTCCAAAACGCGCTGCAGATCGCGAGGTCACGTGCTCTAACGCATGCGGCGGGTAGGTAGGTCCCGGCTTGACACCATGCAGTAACTTGTAAGGTAAGTCCAAGCTCTCTCGAAGCTCAAACTCTCCAGCCATTCGCGTCTTGCCCAAACGCGGCACGACCATACCACACCAGACCGCAGCGAAACAGGCACCCTTGCACTCTCTGGCAACCCCCTCCACCGTCCGCAGAGTGCCTCTCGTTTGCAGTCGCATCCATCGCCGTCACAGTACAATACACCCTCTCGCCCAACATGCTCGGCCGTCACGTCACCGCCGCTTTGCGCCGACCGCTCCAGGCGCGTCTCCGAGCCATTGCAGCTCCCCCGACCCAGTCCAGTCTCTGTATCCGCAATCTCAGCTATGCTCCCCGCCTGCTCACCCCTGTCGGACGGCCGAGGAAGGCTGTAGGCGAGCCCAGTCGTCCGGTCAAACGCGCTGTAAAGGCCAAGGCGAAGAAGCCCGCTTCTACCGAAACCGACGCTGCTGCAAAGAAGATCGCTGAAAAGGAAAAGGCTGCGAAGAAAAAGGCTGCCGCGACCAAGAAGGCAAAGCCTGCATTGACGCCTGAGCAGGTCGAGAAGAAGAAGTTGGCGTTGCAGAAGGCTGAGGTGAAAGAGTTGAAGAGAGCTGCCCTTCAGCCTCCGGCGAAAAGCGACCTTACCAGTGCTTATATCGCGTTTACGAAGGAGAAGGGCAAGGAGCTGAAGGAGCTCATCGCAAACGAGTCGGGTTCAAATGGCAAGGTTAAGGCGGTCCACGCGCTGGGTCAGCATCAGCAAAACGTGGCTGCGGCTTGGAAGAACGTAACTCCAAGTGAGCTTGAGGTAAGTGTTTGGCTGAAGTGCAAGTCGGCCAACGTCTTACTGTCCGTTGCTAACACGAACAGCACTACAACCACCTCGTCCACACATCCAAAGAAGCTTCTGATGCGGAGTACAAACGCTGGGTCGAGTCCCACGACACCAACGAAATCAGAATCGCAAATCTAGCTCGCGCCAAGCTGCGCCGAACCCTGGACTCGAAGCACACGAGGAAGTGGCCTGCCATCAAGGATGAACGCCAGGTCAAGCGTGCAACCAACTCTTTCGTCGCGTTCACTATCAACCGCAACGCCAGCGGCGATTTCAAAGACATCGCCCTCCCAGAGCGTGCGAAGCTGATTGGCCAGGAGTGGAAGGCTCTCAGCGACGAAGAGAAACACGTGAGAAACACCGATGCAGGGAACCCGCAGAGCTTGACTGACTTTGATGAAAGAAATACCAGAACCTCGCTAAGCGTGACGCCGAGCGCCAATCCTCGGAAGAGAGCAGCGTCTACTCTTCTGCATGAACATTCCCAGCAAGTCAAACTTTTACAGGCCGCTAGGTGTGGCTTATCTTGTATGTATGCACCAACCTCGCTCTCCACACGCTGTGTGTGAGGGGTGAGAAAGCACGTCGAAATGGAGTGCAAGAGGCGTTCCCAAGCTCGCAGGCGACGTAGGGATCCTCTCGCTTTTGGTTGGACGGTTGGCTCTTCATCTGCAACTTCGCCCTCTGCAATTCAGACACACCTGTACCCTTGGTTGTTTCCGCTTTTGTTTGTTGGTTCTTGTTTTGGTGATCGACAATGGTTCCTAGATTCACAGGACGGCTAGAACGAATTTTGGTCGGAGCAAGTTTGAACGTGTAAAACATCCAAATATAAACTCGTCTTTGCTGAAGAATTCACTAGTACGCAAACTTGGTCACAGGATTCAACGATCTTCCTGGTGCTTTAATAGATTGACTTTGCTTTCCAAGGTCCTCGATTTTTACACATGCTCCTGCGAAGTCATCATTAAAGGCGCAGCGTCCCACCATCACGCCCAATCAAGTCCATCCACCATCTTTCTCGTCCCAGCCAGCATTTTCAAGCATAGATGCTCCCCTTTCCCATGCGCATGCGCGTTCGAGCTCTCACTCTCTCCCATCCGCCCACTCCCACACTCAGGTCCCATCGAGAAAGTCCTCGAGATCAGACTCCCCGTCTTGTCTCGTGGGTGATCTAACGAAGGCGGTGATCTGTGCACGCGTTCCTGCCGCTCTTCCATCTGCGTGATCAGACCCAGCAAGTGAGGACAACATTCGCTGCCATCCTGCGGACCGTACACTTCGGCTCGCACGACTTTCTTCGCCATGCTGCGCCACTCGGCGGGCGTGAACGAGAGTGAGAACGCAGCGGCGCAACCTATTCCTCCCGAGTGCATATGGCCGGGCGTGGAGAGGTCGGCGAGGCGGAAGGTTTTGGTTTTCTTTTCCGAAGGCGAAGCGATTGACGAGTTGTGGAGTTCGAGGGCGTCTGCTTCAGCTGTTATTGAAGAGAGGATGCGGGAAAAGCGCTCCGCCAAGGACATTAGGAGTGCGTTGAGGAGTTGCACGTTTTGCAGGCCGGTGATGAAGAGGGTTGGGCAGATGGGGCAGGAGACCGCTTGCGAGGCTGTGGACATTGCTTCGCGCAGAGGGTGGAGGGCGGTGGGGAAGGAGAAGGCTTGGTCCATGGTGGCGAGGCTGGAGAGGGTGAGGTAGAGGGTTGAAAGACAAGCACACGTAGGGGTCTGGTCGGTGAGGATGGGAATACTACTTGTTTGACCTTGAGGCTGGTGATGAGTGTGATGCCCGTGGTGGGTCGGTTGAGGGTTGTTGTGTAGCTCTGGTGGCAGGAGTGTAGGTGGACTGTTGCTCGAGCTATCGTCTGGCGTGAGACCAGGGATTGTATTGTCGAAGCCGAGACTGTTATCCGGCATAGGGACGTCCCAGTCTACGTCCAAGCTGGTGGGTAGCATCCAGGGTTGCAGAGTCCCGTCTTGTGAGAAGGCGGCATCGAAGGAGTTCATATCAAGGCCAGGAACTGCACTCTTCTCACCGGTCCAGGTTGATGAGGAGGTGCCCTGGGGACTATTGCTCTGGCCAGTGTGTTGTAATCCAACATCCGCATGATCGCGGCTCTGAAGCAGTGGCATCTTGTAGATGGCGACATCCTCTTCAGTGTCATGCTCAGCTCGTTGCCTCTTCTTCGGCCTCCCCATCTGTTTCTGTGGCGAATACACGCAATCGATACGTTCTCGTGTGCATCTCGCACATATGGGCTGTTCACCAGAGCATTTGAGCTTCTTCGATCCTACACCCGTGTGAGATTAGTCCGACTTAGACCTTGTTCTAGTAAGAGGCATACTGCACTCGTCGCAAGCAGCACGGCGCTTGACCTCTGCCATCACTGTTGTGCTGACAGCCATGAATCTGTAGGCACTGATGGTGAGGTATGTCTGGCGGAAGGAGGTACCGTAGATTTCAGGTATCACAAGTCTGTCAGAGAGATATCGGTATACACGTACATGCACAATGCACCTTATCAAAGATTCCAAGGCGCAGCAAGATGTTTACTTGCTCATCATCGCTAGGCTGCACTGCCTAGATGTATTCCTTCCGTCCCCGCCTCCTCTCCAAGGCTTGTCTGATCACATCGGCCTCTCTTCAGCTCCGAGGATCCTATTCGTCCAAAAGTGGAGAGAGGGCGGCTAGCTCCCGTAGGCGCGCCGTTCGCGCGTGCAGGGATCATCAGCGCAGAGACGGAAGTTTGAAGCTTTTTTCCAAAGTCCATCTGGCTTTGGGGCATTGTGAGGGAAACCACTTTTCCACAGACACACACATTCAATTCATCATGGCGCCTCAACGTGCTGGACAAAAGCGAAAGGTCGTTGAAGTGCCTAGGCCAAGACAGCAAGAGGAGGACGACGCTCTCGGCAATGGACTGCTCGACGGCGCAATCGACGATGGCAGCAGTTCCGACGAGGGTGCGAGCGAAGACGAAAGTGGAGAGGAGGAATTCGACGAAGAGGAGGACGACGAGGAATTGGACAGCGACGAGATTCCTTCTTCAGACGACGACACTGAGGACGTGCGACAACAGATCCGCGACTTGAAGACCAAGGACTCGAAGCTCACTGGCTCCGAAACCGCAAAAGATATCGCCTCCATTTCTTCAGGAACTCCGGTTAAGCCGTTGATAGACGACGACGACAAGCCAAACTACACAGTCGAGACTGATGCCAACGGTAACGAGCGCTACGTCTACAAGGAGATCGAGCCAAACTACGATTCCGACGACTCCGACGCCCCAGAGACCACCAACACCATTGGCAACATCCCGCTTTCTTATTACGACGCATATCCTCACATTGGATACGACATCAATGGAAAGCGCATTGCGAGACCCGCGAAGGGTGAGGCGCTCGACTCTTTGCTCGAGAGCATTGATTTGCCCGAAGGCTGGACTGGTTTGACCGACCCGGAGACCGGAAAGCCGATGAACCTCAGCCGTGAGGAACTTGAGGTGCTCAAGACTTTGACCCGCAATGAAATGCCCAGCGATGGCTACGACCCGTATCCAGACATGGTGGAGTGGTTCACGGGCAAGCACAACACAGAGATCATGCCTCTTTCTGCTGCTCCTGAACCGAAGAGGCGTTTCGTGCCATCTATGCACGAGCACAAGCGTGTGATGAAGATGGTCAAGGCGATCAAGGAGGGCCGCATCCAGCCGTACCGCGAGCCGACCGAGGAGGACAAGGAGAAGGACGAACAGGAAGACTTTGCAACATATGACGTTTGGGCAGATGAGGCTCCTCGTCCTGATCACATCATGAACGTGCCGGCGCCTAAGCTGCCTCCACCTGGCTACGAGGAGAGCTACCACCCTCCTGCGGAGTACCTGCCTGATAAGAGCGAAAGAGAAGCATGGGAGAAGGAGGATGACGAAGACCGTACCCGCGAATACTTACCGACAGACCACTCTGCACTGCGCAAAGTCCCCGGTTACGCAAGATTTGTCAAGGAGAAGTTCGAGCGGTGCCTGGATCTTTACCTCGCACCCAGAGTACGGAGGAGCAAGCTCAACATTGACCCCGAGAGCTTGCTACCGAAATTGCCTGACCCTGCGGAGCTCCGTCCTTTCCCTGACCATGTTGCTACTGTCTTCCATGGACACAATGGCAGAGTACGCACTGTTGCCATCGATCCGTCTGGCAGATATGTTGCATCCGGTGGCGACGATGGCACAGTCCGCATCTGGGAGCTCAAGACTGGTTACTGCTTCCAACGGGTGAAGCTCTCGAACGAAGACGCCGTGAATGTTGTTTCATGGCGCCCTGTTGCAGACCCTCCTGTTCTTGCTGCTTGCTGCAATGACAGCGTGCACTTCATTGTACCCTCAGCATCCGTCACTACACCCGAAGCCGAGAATCAGGCCATCGAGATTGTCGCTGCTGCATTCAACAACCCCAACGCCAACCCACAACTCAAGACCGCTTCGGGTGCTGACAAAGCCTCTCCTTCGACCTGGCACCGCCCGATCCCTGCACACGGCTCTCAGGGCGTCTACCTCACCATCCAGCTCCGCGCCATGCCCAAGACATTCGTCTGGCACCGTCGCGGCGACTACTTCGCCACCGTCTGCCCCAACACCAACGCCACATCCACAGCAGTAGCCATCCACACCCTTAGCAAACATCTCTCCCAGCACCCCTTCCGCCGCCTCCGAGGTCTCGCCCAATCCGCCACTTTCCACCCCTCGAAGCCTCTCTTCTTCGTCGCCACCCGCCAACGTGTGCGCGTCTACGACCTGCAACAACAGAAGCTCGAGCGCGAACTCCAGCCCGGTGCTCGTTGGATCTCTTCCATCTCGCTGCACCCTCTCGGCAGCAACTTGATCGTTTCCTCATATGACCGCAGACTGCTCTGGCACGATATGGATCTTGGCAACACGCCGTACAAGGTTCTACGTTACCATGACAAGGCTATCCGTAGCGCCAAATTCCACCCTTCATTGCCGCTGTTCGCTGACGCCAGTGACGACGGCTCGGTGCAGGTGTTCCATGGCAAGGTTGTGGGTGACAGTATGGAGAATGCTACTATCGTTCCTCTCAAGGTGCTGAGAGGACACAAGGTTGTCAAGGAGCTTGGTGTGCTGGACTTGGACTGGCACCCTAGAGAGGCGTGGTGTGTCAGTGCTGGTGCTGACGGTACTTTGAGGTTATGGACGTGAGCGGTGAGAGCGTCTTTGGCCAGGGAAAATTGAGCATTGCATTGCGTGTATGTATACAACAAAATTTCAGGTCTCTTGTTTTCGAGCATGTTGACTTCCAGTCTCGTTGATGAACCAGCTTTGATGTCTGGATACAAGGTTTTTATAGGCTCTGTTTGTTCCTTGCCCTGCATGGTGGCGTTTCTGGCGCTCACGCATCAGGCTTCACGCGCCCTCAGCCTGGCATTGCCTCTCTTCTTCCATGCTTATGTCCTGCGCCGCTCAGTTCCCTCCCGATCTACTGCTGACGATAGTGATCTCCTTCTTGTCGGACAGCATCACGTCAAGGATTCTGGTGATCACAATCTGAGGTATGCCAGTGAGAGCACTCTTCGAGCACTCGAGTATCATTGTGCTGTACCCTGTGAAAATGGCAGCAATCAACCAACGATCGAATCGAATCGATTCGAGACACCAAATGATCATATCACGTTTGCCGCTGCTCCCCCCTTTTCGATAAATTGGCAATGCCCGTCTTCGTCTCTGAGTGCTCGGTGCTCATCTGCTTCTGCCTGATGAAAATTCCCGCTAACACAGTGATGCCAGCGATACAAGTATACATGACGAATATGTTCCTGACACTCCAAGCAAAAGCATCTTGAACTGCACGTTGCTGAGTGGCGTCCATCACAGTCTTGACAATGCCGACGTTTGCTGCTGCCCTGTCGCCTGCGAGAGCTTCGAGAACAGACGGTTCAAGACCCGTCGAGGCAAGCGTAGCATGGCGTGCTGACATACTGTTTTGGAATACCACTCCTCCAGCAACAACAGAAAGCGCTGTTGCTATGCTGTTCAGGAAGCCTAGCGAGGCTGTAGCGGAGGCTACGTCGGCCTGGCGTACAGTGCTGTGGATGGCCAACATTGGCGTCTGGAATAGGAGAGCAACACCAGTGCCGCTGATGATCTCAATGCCAATGATTTCTGCCAGAGGAGTGTCGGTCCAGAAGTTGACGTATAGACCACAAGCTAGTGTCATCAGACCAGTTCCAGACCAAATAATCTCCCTGTATCTGCCAGTACGGTTGATCAACATTCCGGAGACAACATCAGTAGCCGCGGCTGAGATCATTAGAGGAAGCATTAATAGACCACTGTGAAGAGGCGAAGCCTGTCTTACGCTCTGGAAGAAGAGCGGAAGATAGAATTCCACGCCAATGTTGACCATGTTGTGACCGAAAGCCACAACAAAAGTGGCATTGTTGGACATAGTACGGAAGACATCCAGAGGCATCAACGGGTACTTGGCTAGGCGCTTCTCAGCAAATATGAAGAACGCGATCATGGCTGTACCAATGACGATCAGAGAGATGACTTGAGCACTGTTCCAGGCAAAGACACCGCCACCAAAGTTTAGACCCAAGAGAAGAAGTACGGTCACAGCCAGCATGGACGCCGTTCCGGACCAATCGATCGCCTGGATACCTTCAAGGAGTCCAGTTCGTGGGTTGTGTACATCGAGGAGTAGCAAGAGCATCGCGAAGCTCAGTCCACAGACGGGTAAATTGATCCAGAAGCACCATCGCCAGGAGAGCTTCTCGGACAAAGCGCCACCGACTAAAGGTCCTGTCGCCCCTGACACTGCCCACATGGCTCCCATCCAGCCAAAGTAGAGCGCACGCTTCCGGACGCTGAAAAGATCTGAGATCGTGACGGAGACTAGTTGGAAGAGACCGCCAGCGGCCACTCCTTGCAGCGCTCGAGCAGCGACTAGCATTCGCATACTCGTACTCAAAGCGGCTATGATGCTGGCTACAGCAAATATGATGACCGAAAGCAAAAGAGCGGGTTTGCGACCCCAGATGTCGCTGCTCTTGGTCCAGATGGGACCTGCTGCCGCTTTGGCTAGCAGATACGCACCACCGATCCAGGTGTAGCCAGCTGCCGAGCGCAGATCACTCGTGATAGTAGGGATGGCGGTGCTATTTATGCGTAAGCGAAAATGCAGGCTTGTTGTCATGCAACATGTCTTACGCGATGATTGTCTGGTCCAGAGCTGCTATGAAGAGCACCATGTAGAGAGCTGCCACGATGGCGAGCGTGCGTGATTTGCTGCGAGTATTCGCATTGCTCTCGTCCATCTGTGTCGGCTCTGGCAGTTGAGACTGTTCTTCGGACTCGATGGCTGGTTTGGAAGCTGGCATGTTTGCTGGACTTTCAACAACGACGTTGATCACGTCAAGAGCCGACTGGGTGGCGACGCTTTCGGTTATTCTGGCTGCCATCAGACTCGATGATGGGTCGGCTTCTCATGGCTAGAGAACAGGTTGGATCTCAAATCAGTTTTGATGTTGACGTACACGCCCTTGCGAGTTGTTGCTCGCGTCTCGTGGCTTCAGCCGCGAAATCGCCACGCCCTACGGTTGATCGCTTGATCGCCTCTCTGAAGACAGTTTAACTGAGACAGTGTCCTGCCAGTCTTGCGATGTAAGTTCCCGTTTATCTGACCCCCGAGAGATCAACTCGTCGCTTCACCGCTTAGCAAATGAATCTCAAGAAGTCGGGATTGATCTGTCAAAATTTCATCGCCATCATCAATATTGCAGTTGTCGTCTTCTCCTACATCACTAACCATCTCATTGTCGTCAACGACTTCCAATGCAATGTATCTTACCAGCCAGACCTACCACTATCAGTCAAACACATTCACGCTGACGCGGTGAACTTCGCTCTAAACCCGAATTACATTCCCTCCATCAATCTCAATCAATAGCTCGGCGGAGAATATTCGATAACAGAAAAAGATTGCGTCCACGCAGCGTACATGTATCTACAATCTAGGCATGTAGAGAAAACAACTAAAGCTTCTCCAAAAGCATCCTCGCGCCAGCATTACCCTTAGGGCCCTCATCCACCTTCTTCTTGCCCTTGGTCTTTTCAGGTTTGCTTCCGCCAGCAGCCTGGAGCTGCTTCTTGCCCTTCTTCAACGCAGCCATAACCTCCTTCTTCACATCGGCAGAAACGTCCTCGCTCTCCGTGAGAGCCACGACGACAAAGCTCGAATTGCTACAAGCCCACGCGAGGACGTCATCCTTTATGATGGGCCAAAGTGTGGCGGCAAAGCCGAGTTGGGGCTCTGCGAGCTTGACGCTCTTAGTTGCAGGGTCGAAGCTGCCACCGAGGACGAGCGTTTTGAGCATGCGGCCGGCGGCGGCTTGGTTGGCGATGTGAGATTCTGCTGTTGGGTCGCCGGCGGCGAGGGCTGCTACAGCGGACTTGGCGGCCTCTTTGTCACCAGAGCACTCGAGGAGAGCTTCGGAGATGAATTGACAGCCGGTGGTGGTCTGAACGAGGTTTTCGGTCCTCTCGCTAATAAGCTCAAGGAGCGGCTTCGAAAGGTAGTCGATCAGACCCCTGCGACGCAATTCAGGCGCTTTCTTGCTGCTTGTCTTGCGTACTTCGAATACTTCCTCCATCAGCGCCTTGTCGGAGTCTTTTGTGATAAGCCACTTCGCGGGGCCAGAGATAGGGAAGAGGATAGGGAGGCGGGCGTTGAGGTCGTTGACAACACTTTCCAGCTTGTTCAACCTCTCTTCCTTGTCCTCGATCTTCTCGCCCAACAACTCTCTGTAGATGACCTTTGTGGTCATGGTTGTGTCGTCGGGTACCTCCAAACCAGCTACCAGAACGTTCTTGGCATTGGTGTCGAATGCCATCATGTCAACAGTCTCCTTGCTGAACACTCTGAGCAGAATCTTCCTGTCTTTTGCGGTACCGTGTGCCAAAGCCAGACATACCAGTCTGCTGCCGTTCTTTGTGAAAGCCAAGTTCTTGTAGAGATCGCCGCCGCCACCCTCTGATTCTGCGTCAATGTCGCCAAGCATCTCGTCCAAGAAACCGCGCTGCTCTTCGCTTCCCGCAGGCAGAGCAAGGAAGTATTGCAGCATGGCGTCGTGCAGCATTGTGAAACCAGTCATCTTCTTTTGGATCAGGGAGTTGATCAACTGGTGGAGGTACTGCAGGATGGGTCTGCGCTTTTCCGGGTTTGCCTCAAGAATCTTGGCCAATTCTGCGGTTTCCTCGGTGCCAGCAGCCAGAGGGTCTTTCGCATCAGGCTTGCGGTGGAAGAGCGCAAACTCGGCGCCGTACCATTCGCGCAGCATCGCATTCTTTTGCTCGCGGCTTGCAACCTGGCGGTAGATATCATCGACAATCCATGAAGCTTCCGGGTGGTTGATTAGGCGCCTGACGTGTCCATAGAATTCGGGAACGATCATGTCGCGAGTCTCTTGGTCGCCCTCCACGACCATTTTTGCGACCAGGAACTTGCCGTATCTGCTCTCGGCCAAGGAACGGAGATCGCCCTGGAGTTCCTTCATGATGTTCTTCCTCTGCTCCATGTTGGCGTATTTGAGCGCACACTGGATAACGCGCACGCTGTCATGCTTGAAGACAAAGTCCCGGACACGGCCGTTAATGATGGTGAAAAGCTCGTTGACCAGTTCCTTGCGCTCGTCCTTGGGAACGTGAGACTTGCGACGCAGTCTCTCCCAAATCTTCTTCGAACGCCCAATGATATCCGAGTTGGGTTTGGCAGCCTTGCGCTCTTTGGCGAGCGCACGCTGTTTCGCATGTGCCTCGGCGGAAGAACCATCGAGCTTGAACTCTTTAGAATCGCCATTGCCGTTCGCCGGAGTCTGTCGTTGAGGAGGCTTGCTGGTGTCCTCTATGCTCACGCCTCCCATCTCCTGGTCCTCATCGTCTGAACTGTCCGGCTCCGGGAAGTGGTCCAGTTGTGCCTTGACAGGCTTCTTAGTCTTGACATCGGCGGTCTTGGGCTTCTTGGTCGACTTCGCACCGCTTGAAGGCGGATCCTTGCGTTTGATTGCACCCATGTTTTCGTTGCGAATGTATAGGTATGTGGATTACGGCGTAGTTGCAGCTGCCATTTCACGGCGTCAAAAAAAGTCCAAAGCTGCAACTTTGCGAAAGCACGCTAGTCGGCTCGGCGCGGCCCCAATCAGACCCTTACTTTACCTTGCAAGCTCAGCGGACAAATCAATCGAGACAGTATGCTGCCGGCATCGCCGAGATTTGTCCCAGTTAATTTGCTCCCCCAAGCGACATGAATGAATGAGTGTGAACGACATGGTACATATATCACATAGCATCAGATGACTACTGTACGAGTAATTGACGCGACTCGGACCAAACATTGAGAAAAAGGTAAGCGAAAACATTGTAACAGCTTCTTCTGGCTGCTGAGTACCAAGCGTGAGAACATCTATAAATCTTGCTACATTAACACAAAGCGTGAGGCCTTTCCTTCGTGGGAAACGGCCAAAAACTGACACTTCTCTCCGTGTGCAGCTGCTGGGTATCCAGCGAGTAACTTGGTGGTATGCGTGATAGACAGCCTATCCATCAAGACCATGCACACTGCAAGCAGGTTCAACCAGATCGAAAAGATCAAATGCTTTTGGGAGGTCTATGCAGCATCACCCTGGACCCATTGGTGGCGGGACCAACCATCCCTTTCATCATTTGCCACGTTTTACTCTACCCAGCCAGCCGAACGCCTCGCTATGCATGAACGCCGGTTCCATCTCCAGAACAATCGTCACCTACTGAATCTCGTTGGGCAGGAGGTTGCCCTTGACACCAAACATCTTGGCTGAAACGGTGGCGGAGAAGCCGTCGACCTGGCGGGCGTACTGCTCAACTTGTCTGCCGACAAGCAGGGCCTCGAGTCTGCTGGGCTCAGTGGGAAGCTTGAAGAGCTTCTGCCACTCGTTCTCGTCGAGCGGGGGCTGCTTGCTTGCTGCGCGAGCGGCGTTCTCGGCCTTGCGCTTCTGTTGCCATGCGGTAATCTTCTGCTGCTCACGGCCGAGGGCGCGCTGCCAGTACTGGAAGTTGTTTTGCTCAGTCTGGTGGTTCTCGATCGAGTCGAGCATGAGGTCGCAGCTCTTCTCGAGGAAGGGGTCGATGCTGAGATCCAGGGAGTCGAGGTTGGGCGCGAAGGGGTTAGAGCTGACTTCGGGATCGCGCGAGAGCTCGGCCAGAGATGAGGGGAAGTCGAGAGCGGTCTTTGCGGGAGGAGCCTGGGGAACCTGGTGCAGGAAGCTGGTGAGGAGGTGAGAGTTGTGGACCTTGATGGGAAGTTCGACGAGGATGTCCTGGAATCTGAGCTTCGACTTTTGGATGCTGTAGCGAGTGTTAGCCTCAGTTTCAGATGAATCCTTCGAATTTTTCGAAGTCCTTACCTCTCGCTCGTGAATTTGCCCTCCTTGTATGCGGCCATGAAGCTGTGGCTCAGCCTGTATGCCTTCAATCCCAAGCTACCAGCAGAGCTCCTCGAAACGTCGAACACCAGCGACACAGTCTTCTCGTCGGTGGCCTTCTGGTAGAAGTACTGGTTCTCCACGAAGCTCTGGCTGATGAAGTTGCCCATGTTCGTGCTCATGTACCATCCCACGCTCTGCGCATCCACGTTGACCTCGCGGAGGAGCTTGATCATCTCATTCTGGTAGGAAATGTTGCTCTTTGCGCGCGGGGCGGCAGTCGCCAGAGTCGCGGCGTCGGGCTGGTGGTATGAGTCCTGTTGCTCCTTGTCCATGGGCGCGGCCGGGAGAGGGAAGCTGTTGGTGACCTGGAGCTGGGAGGCGACATCGGTACCGACGAGGAAACCAGTGGCAGGAGTCGGGAATGTGCTTGTCGCGTGCTTGATAATGCGCATAACCACGAGGGCCTCGATCTGGACCTCGCTCAACGGCGAGGTGGTGTCTGGGACGGTCGCCATGTTGGATATGACCGGGTTCGTTGATTTGATCTGGTGGTTCGGTAGCCGGTGGGCGTGTGAGAGAGAGTGTGTGGATGTCGAGGCGTAGATAGCGGTCCCCGTGCTCGCTCTCGCTGGCCAGTCTGCCGCTCGTGGTTGAGTCGCCAAATTTTGATCTGTGATTCCACACCGCGAGTGCGGGCACGGTGATTGGTCCATCGCTAGCGGCGGGCTACATATATCGAAACGTCGATATTGTTGACCTTCACTTCGTCCATTACTGCTTCCTTCATGAAAAACGAAAATATACCAACTTCACTGAAGACCAATCGTGTCTTGCCTTGGCTATACGCCCGGATCTCAGTTTATGCCTCACTGGTTGCCTCTATCCACAGCAGGATCTTCGCACGCAGACCTGGTCCCGAAAAGGTATTCGCCGCCGAGATGCCCACACGATTCGCACTTGACTGTTCTTCTCTCCTTGGTCTCAATGCCCAGATCTGATTCAGAGGATATAAGTTGTGTACAGGTGATATTCCAGCGATCAGCAAGCTTCACAGCAAACTGCTGCACAGCTGATTCTCGTCTGATTGTGAAATCGTATAAGGCGAACAGGAGTGCGGGGCGAATGCATTGCATCATCTTCGAATGCAATCACATTGACGTTCATCATCAACCCATCCTGTCTTCTTCTTCCTTTATACACCACACATGTCCTCTCCAGTATCGCTACTCACTCGCCGCATTGCTACATCCACTTCCACCCATCCAGCAAACCTCAGGTCACTCCAGCCACGTCTCATCCGTCCAGGACTCTTGATCAATTTACGCCCTCTCACCAGAAATACGATTCTCAGCATGTCAACCAACTCAGCCACCAAGACCGAGCTGGATCCTAATCAAGGCGGTGATTCGACAAAGAAGACATACAACAAGCAAGCAACCGGCCTGGCCTTGGAAACAGCAAATGCACACTCCAAAGATCACGATCTCAAACTTTACGGCTCATGCTTCTGTCCCTTCGTGCATCGAGTCTGGATCTCGCTCGAACATAAAGGTCTGGATTACCAATACGTTGAAGTCGACGTTTACCGCAAGCCAAAACTGCTCCTTGATATCAACCCTCGCGGCCTGGTACCAGCCCTCAGACACGGCGAATGGGGCTCGTACGAAAGCACCGTGCTGATGGAGTACCTGGAAGATCTGAATCAAGGCAAACCTCTGTTACCTGCCGATCCGAAATTACGGGCGAACTCCCGTCTGTGGTCTGATCACATTAACCGCCACATCATCCCCTTGTTCTACAAGTATCTGCAAGCACAGGAAAGCAACGACCAAATCAAATTTGCCGGAGAGTTGAGAGAGCAGATCAGCAAGCTCGTCGATGCCGCAGATTCGAAAGGTCCATACTTCCTCGGCGAAGAAATGTCGTTTGTGGACGTGCAGGTCGCTCCATGGGTCGTGCGGTTGCAGAAAGTGCTGAAACCATACCGCGGGTGGCCAGAGCCAGAGCCAGGCTCGAGGTGGGAAAAATGGGTGCGGGCGATTGAAGGGAACGAAGCTGTGAAGAACACGACGAGTGACGATCAACTGTACCTTGACAGCTACGAGCGCTACGCCGAAAACAGACCGCATACCAGCCAGGTGAGGGAAGCTATCAACTCCGGCACAGGACTTCCTTGAGATTCGGCTTATAGGTTCTGATAATTACTCTTTGACTGAATTGGTCGACCTGATGTATACTCAAGTAATCACAAACGAATCTCGAAAGAATCTTATTTGCAAGACACCTTTCAGACGTACCAGGGCCGATGATGCTCCCACGAAAAGCGACTCGTGCCAAGAAGAGATTGGCATCTGAACAAGCTGTATTCACTGGCGAGGACGCTTTTTTGATATGCCAAAGCCGATGATATCAGCGCAATCGGCGACAAGTTCCAACGAGAGACCGGCACTGGAACGAGTTCCTTGCAATGGCAGACTTCACGCTCATACCACCAGCTTTGGAGCTGATTTAAGCTAGAGAGCCATTGAGAGAGCCATTGCAAGTAGTGTCTGATTCGTTGGCAAGCCATGCTCGGCAATATGACGGAGGCGCTGTTGATGAGTAACGCATGGGTGCCTAAAGGAAGACTGACGCCAAGGACGCGACTAGGGCATCCATGTATGCAAACCACAACGGCCCTGCTATCCTGCGTTCATTCATCGACATTCATCAATCACTGCAGCGAGTCAATCCCGCTTTAACCAATCAACTTCCCTGAAGCTACAGCATGGTCTTCGTCAAAAAGATATGTCCTCCTGAACGCCGCAAAGCCACCATCGCAGTTAACGCAAAACCCTCCTCGCCTACCATATCCATCAATGACACGACGAACGGCGAAGAAGAAGGCAACGAGCAGTTCCAATTTTGCATATCGCTCAAAATCATCGAGACGACACGACCCGGTCAGCCCATCACCATCTGCACTTCCGGCTCTGTTTTCGCACCCGCACATCCCGATGGCGGTCTCGACACGCTTGCCAAGAGAACGGCCTACTTGATGTCGACCTCTGACGGATCTCGTTGGATCAACTTGGGACGATGCTTCCTTCATAACATTAGTCCTGATCCCCCCCTGTCGCCTGACCTGAAGGAAAGGTTTCCGACTCGATTGTTGACGATACCGGCAGATGGCGAGGTCGTCGTCGCTCACGATCTGCCGCTAGCTCGCATATTTGAGTACGAGCAGAGGTTGAAGCCGGCAGACATAGTGGGTGAGACTTGGCGGATGGGGATCGCCAGTGGTATGGTCGGAACGTCTTGGTGGTCTTGGGGCGGCTTGGACGGAGAGTTGAAATACAAACGCTTGTCTGCTTGGCGTTGGTGGTCGCGGTGTAGTTCTGTGTCGGCACCGACTGGCGATGAGTGGGTGACTAGTGGCGATCCGAAGGAACTCGCGTTTGTGGACCAGACTGAGGATGCGACTTTTCGGTTTGTTGAGTGATAGAAGACTTTAAGTGTTTGTGATGGTTTACTGGTGAGGGTGTCACATTAGAGTCGCTATCATTGAGGTGACATTGAGAACGCTGGTGAATCGAATTCGAGATGTGCTAGTTGTAGCACTTTTCAAACACTTGAGTATCCTGTTAGAAATGTAACCAATTTAAGGTGTTATCAGTGACTCTAGTGCATCAAAATTGGAATACGATACGTAAGAAAGAGAGCAGTCTCTAATCCAGGTGGAATCGTGTTGCATGGCAGTATCAGCGATTTCGGCGTATGAAAACCAGATTTGATCACAAAGGTGACGAAATGATACAAATACGAGACACCGGATGGTGTTATTGCATTTACCGCTGCATCTCCCTTAGAAAAACAAAAGGGCTGTTGATGTGTTGTGTACTGTACCTAGGTCAGATTGTCAAACCGGTGGTCAGTCGCCGTTGCAGGATGTGGAGCCCACTTGGCAGGGACAGATCGTACCCAAGCTTCCAGTTGTCGAGGCACCGAGCGTGTACTACTGTATGTAGTCACAACACCCATCCCATCGCATGTATCACCATTGATTCTCCCAGCATATATCACAAATCATCATATCGTACATCACAGGGTGTGAGTAAGAGTAGAGAGCTACAATGCATGAACCATGAAGCGATCCCTCCGAATCCGACCTCTCCTCAAGCGCATACTCCAAATCGCCGGCATCTTGATTCTGGCCCAGAGCATAGTCGACTACCGACGCTCACGAGCACCTTTGGTCGCCGAAACAGGCACTGCTGCGGATCGAAACCAGAAAGTCTTCATAGCAAGCATTCATTGGAATAATGAGAAGATCTTGCGCAGCCATTGGGTGCCAGCCGTTCTCGAGCTTGCGGCACATTTAGGCAAAGAGGATGTTTTTGTCAGCGTGCAAGAGAGTGGGAGCTGGGACGATTCGAAGGGGGCGTTGAGGGAGTTGGATCTGGCGTTGGGAGAAGCTGGTGTGAGGAGGCGGATTATCTTGGATGATACGACGCATGCCGATGAGATTGGAAAGACGCCCGCGGATAGCGAGCCAGGTTGGATACAGACTCCTAGAGGCGAACGAGAGCTACGGCGGGTGCCTTACTTGGCCAGACTGCGGAATCTGGTGCTTGAGCCTCTGGAGGAGCTCGCTGGGAAAGGCGAGCGGTTCGACAGGGTTCTGTTCATCAATGATGTAGTCTTCACAGTATGTACGACCTTTTATACGATCTTACCCCATAGCAGTATCGCTGATGCCTTTGCTCCTTGTCCAGACCGAGGATGTTCAGCGCCTGCTCGAGACCAGAGGGGGTGATTATGCTGCCGCGTGTTCTCTGGATTTCTCCAAGCCACCAGCATTCTATGACACTTTCGCGTTGCGAGACTCAGATGGTCATGCTGCCCTTATGCAGTCATGGCCCTACTTCAGATCACGGGCTTCGCGAGATGCACTCAAGGCTAGCGAGCCAGTACCAGTGACCAGCTGTTGGAATGGAATAGGTAAGATCCAGTCTCTCAAGGCCCTGATCAACCAGTTCAAGACACTGACACAGCAACCAGTCGCAATGAACGCCGCGCCCTTCTATGCAGATACCAACCCTTTGCGTTTCAGAGGCATATCCGACTCGTTGGCAAAATCTCACCTCGAAGGCTCAGAGTGCTGTCTGGTCCACACGGACAACTCCCTGTCAACACCGAAAGGCGTCTGGCTCAACCCCAATGTCCGTGTCGGTTACAACTCTCACGCGTATGATCTGGTCAATCCTCGCGACATCAGAGCCAATACGTGGGTAGGTACTGCTACGGTCTTGCATGGAAGTTGGGAGAACAGGATCCTGCGATGGCTTACAACGACTTGGTTCGAGGAATCCACTGTAGGGCGTCGGGTCAGGACATGGCAGGCCTTGGGAGAGGAGAGGGAGGAGACTGGAGTTGCTTGCTTGATAAACGAGATGCAGGTGTTGGTTGCCAATGGGTGGGCTCATGTTTGAGGCGGGTCTGTCTGGACCTATTGGTCTATGTATGTACATACTTTGATAATGCCGCAAAACTGCAGTTGGGTATTATGCGTGGAACGCTCCCTCCAAAGACAGAGCTGGCGGCTTTCCACCTTGTACAGCCTGGTACCTATGGAGGCCGTTTAATGGTGGGATGTTGCATGCAATCGTGGACGATGACCAAGCTCAGGTATGGCTGGGACATTTGATGTGTTGTCTTCTAGACCGCTGAAAGCGGCTGCTGTTCAGGCTCCCCGTCGACATCTTAGTTTCTCGTCTGCCGGCATTGATGGTACCGCCAACGCTCCGTCATTTGTGCATTTCCCAGCATTTCTCAATCGTGTCCTTCATCCTTTTCGTATAGCAGCGCGTTGGCAGGGATCGTTTGGATCTAACATGACCTTTGCCTCAGAGGTGTACACCCTCCTCCTCATCCGTTCCCATCTGTGCCTCCAGTTGCCGCCTTAGCTCTTCATCCGTCAAACGGCCGCTTTGCTGAGCCCTGTCACTCGTGCTTTCCCCGTTTGTCATGCCCGCCGCTGTTGGGTCTGTCGTACCATTTGCCGTAGGAGTTTCGCGCTGGGACCTCGCAACGACAATCTGCTCTCCCGTCTCGCCCTCAATACCAAAGTCTCTCAATCTCTGCACATCAACAGCACCACGCTCCCTCTCCTCGCTCGGCCAAGGCATCCCTCTCTTTTCCACTTCCGCCTTAATTAACTCGACCCGTCCGTGCATGCGCGTGATGACGCCGAGGTTTTCAAACATGGCGTCTTTGCAGTCCTGATCGCCTTCGTCTGCGAAAGGCACCATTTGTTCGTTTGACGAGCGGAGTTGTTCCATGCTGTTTTGTAATTCGGCGGCTTTGGCGTGGAGCGCATCGAGTGGCAATGTCTCTAGAGCTTCGGCGAAGCGCAGAGGGTCTATGGGGCGAGCTTCGGAGGACATGTTGTTGATCTTGGCAGCAAGGTCTGTGTGTGCAATGTGCAATGTGTTGTCGGTTAGGTGTGATCAGCACTGCGAGTACTGTGACAGACGGAATGTGCTCCTAGAAGAAAGTCAAGCACGTGTCAAGGTCAAGGTCAAACACCGACTTCTCAAGCATCCCACTCTTGCACTTACCCCACATGTATGCCAAGCAAACCATCGACCCTGAATCTCTCAATGTAGCACGGGAGCACCGGCGCCGGATCAGCGTTTGCGTGAAGACAGCTGAGCTGAGCTGACACTTTCAGCTGTGGTTATCTTTCACGAGAATGGCATCGGGGCTTTACTGGGCATCTGCTTGCCTTGCCATCTTCATCGCCGTATTTGCGTTAGACATCATGGGACTCTTCAGCCGGAAAAATCATCTGGATGTTGACGGCAAGGTACGACACTACGCTACTATTGAGATGACATGAAAATGTTCGGAAGCTGAACTACACCCGCAGACTGTGCTGCTTACCGGTGGATCCTCTGGAATGGGCCGTGGAGTCGCGAAGATTCTGGCGCAAAAAGGAGCAAACATTGTGATTGTCGCAAGAAACCAAGAGCGTTTGGCAGAGGCACTCTCGTATGTCAGCGTAAGTAAATACAGGTTTCGTCGTCATGAAGCTACTGAGTACAATCATACTGAACGACCTGCAGGCTGCGGCCAAAGACTCTTCCAAGCAACGTTTCACCACCATATCTGCAGATGCGAGCAGCCCTGAGGAGAACGACCGGCTGATGGCAGAAACCATAGCCTGGAACAATGGCCAGCCACCAGACATCGTTTGGCAAATAGCTGGCTCCGCGCATCCATCGCTGTTCCGCGACACGCCAGTGGAGATCCTGCGGAGCCAGATGGACATCAATTATTGGGGCGCAGCGTATCTTGCACAAACGACTCTCAAAGCCTGGACTCAGCCACCAAAGAAGGACTCCGAGATTCCTTTTTCCAACAGTCCTAGGCAGTTCATCATGACTTCCTCTGTGGCTGCTGTACTGGGTGCAGCAGGCTATGCACCCTATAGCCCTGCCAAAGCAGCCATGCGGTCTCTAGCAGACACCCTTCGTTCCGAAGTCATCTTGTACAACGGGTCAAGACGCTCAAAAGATGCCTCTGTGCGAGCCGAAGCTCCCGCTCGCGATATGAGCATTCACCTCATCATGCCTGGCACCATCACATCTCCCGGCCTCGAGAATGAGAACAAGACCAAGCACGCCGTCACAAAGCTCCTTGAGGAAGGTGACGTGGTTCAGACTGAGGACGAAGTCGCTCTTGCAGCTGTCAAGGGCTTGGAAAAGGGCTGCTTCATCGTTGCAACTCAATTCATCGCCTCTCTACTTCGTGCTGGCGCGCTCGGAGGTAGTGCGCGAAACAATTGGTTCGTCGACACTGTTATGTCGTGGATCGTTTCAATCGTGTGGCTGTTCATTGGGCCGGACATGGATGCGAGAGTATTCAACTACGGAAAGAAGTATGGCACGAAAAATGTGTAGCATAGTCAAGCTTGGAGTGGCGTGTCATTTCCCTTGCGGTGGAGAGTTCGATCTCTTCAAGCTGCGAACCTGGAAATGCGATCCTGCCACAATAATGGGATAGTTTTTTGAAAGACTGGAGTCGTTCACCCAATACCGCGGTTCGGCATTTGCTAATGCGAGATTCACATGCTGTCTCCACACTTTAGGCGGGCCGCATATCTATGATGGCATCGTTTGTTGACGACACGCCAAAACATAGACACAATCTCGTGCTTTCACTTGCCGACCGAGGTACTCAAGACGAGTTTGAGGTGACTACTGATACTTCCATTCGGCCTGCACGGTCTTAGATTTGCATTATTCGAAAGCCCATATATTCTCAGTCTTCGAGCTACAGATCACGCATCTTTTGCTCATCTTAATAGCAAGTATCCTCCAAAGGACTTTACATCAGCAAACATAATTACACATCGACATAATGGCTCCCGCAGTAAATACACCAGCCCAGAACCTCGAGAGTACACTACACCACACCGACTAACACCACCATCACAGGACAACAAGTCCCTCAAAGAGGTCGCTCAAGACAAACCTACCCAAATCGGCGATCCCGTGTCTTTGAAAGCAGAGACCTCAGACAACAAACCGACTCCTGACGATACGGGAGCCAAATCCGGGAAAGATGGCGGCGAGAAGAAAACTCTGAAGCAAAAGGCAGAGGAAAAGTTGAAGACCAACCCGACCATGCTTGGGGATCCAGTCAGCTTGAAAGCTGAGACATCGAATTCTGAACCGACTGCGGATGACAGGGGAGCGTTAGAAACCAGTAAGAGCAGTGGGAAGCCAAAGATGTAAGAAGGGCATGCCTAGGGGGCAAAGATTAGGTCAGCACGTGGGAATCTTTGTCGGAACGAGACTACTTTCCAACTTTGACAGTTCTTCGTCTTGCCCAATTTGTTGTCACCCACTGATCATAGGCAATATTCCACATGCGATTTATTGTGTCGTGCTGTCTAAAAGCACGTGGTCTCTTCAGGAGCATGGGGGATGTTCTCACGAGGTTTGCAATTCACATGTCACCTTCAAAGCTGATGGTGAACTTCATCGCCCATGTGAATGGTGTCAGCCGGTGAAGACCTCATCACAAGCTAACAAAGGTCGCTTGCCATCATCTGCTTCAACTCAACTCATATCTGGACGCTATACCCAGCATCACCACATTACCACGCTGCCACCCAAACACCAACGGCACCCCAGGTACTTCGACGGATCCATCTCTCAAAACATGGACGCCAACATGGCCAAATACGCCAAAAATCACAACCGCCCCGCGCCTCGCGGGTTCATGGAACTTACGTCAGGAGCAACGTACCACGAAGACATCTACGGCATCTCGGAGATTGACTCAGAAAAGGTTGAAGAATACGCCTTCGATCTATGCAACGACTCTGAAGACGACGAGGATGGAGGGGATAGCGGCATGAACATCAACGAGACGCCTTACAAGCGCAGAGTGGACAGTGGACCGAGCACTCCTTCGCGCGGTGTTATCAAGAAGCCGAAGTGTAAGTCATGCTGTCGTTTGGACTTTCACAGACACCACTGACATGACGCAGACAAAGCTCGTTTGGAAGTTGAGGCCGGAAACGAGGACAACCCGGTGGATCTCACTGCGGAGAACATAATTCATACGACAGACCCGAGCGCCTGGTTCAAGATCGCACCTCGACAGAATCCGAGCCATTCACTCAGAGTCGATTCCAAAACCCCCGAGCAGAACACTCCAGAAAATCTCGAGCAAGCTGTCAAGTCTCCCGCCGGCGCTATCCCAGAAGACTTGGAGGTCAACCGCAAAGCACAAGCGTTCTCACAAGAGAAATCCAGACAGCATCAGCTACCTTCCAGCGCATGCTTCGAGCTCGTCCGCAAGCAGCGCCTGGCAATCCGAGAGCAGATCCACGCAGTGTGTGGAAAAGCCCGCAAAGTCAAGGAGAGCTCACAAAGGGACGCAGCAGCCGCTCAAGCGTGTCTTATTAACGACGACGATGAAGGGCTGCTAGGATCTCACGAGCCTTACGTCTTGGTCATCAAATCCGAGGCTCCGAGTGATTACATCGACTTCACTTCACTTGGTACGGCAAAGGAGTCTTCTAAGATTACCTCTACAGAGAACGCGGCGGCCCTGGCGACGAAGAATTGGAAATGCGAGGAAATGAGCTTGACACCAGGCGTTGCTTACGTCTTCATCGTGGCCGACGGATGAGGCGGCTACGTCCTATCTTGCCTAGGTAGGGTATGGGATAAAGTCTACCTGCACTTGACACGACTGCGCGTGCTTGGTGAAGGAATGTCGTGCTATGAGAATGAGCGTGCTACGAGAATGGGTTTTAGATAAGCTAGGTAGATCTTTGATCCCGAAGGCTTACTATGTGTAAGACTTCATGTCATATACGAAAGTCGCTGTGACTACCTCATCTGAAGGTTGAACCTATTGAGGCATTTTTCGATTTACAGAAGTTGTTCTGGTTGCTGTTATTTCATACACTAGTACTTTGCCACTCCTGCAACAAATCGTTTGGGACAGACCAGCATTGCCCTAACCAGTCCTGATTGATCTGTCCCTGAGAGTCTGCATGTAATAACAATCGAGCGATGAATAACTTGACTCAGCAGAGTTTCAAGCAGAAAACAACCTAGGTTGCGAGCGAGGTATTGTGACTGCAAGTGGCGAATAACGCAAGACCAAAAAGGAAAATGCTACCTCGTTTTCACATGCGAAATATGCTTTCACTACCTGACCGGATGTTTTTCTTTTTCTGACCCTGAAAGTTGCAGGTGCTTGTGATCGCCAGAAGCCTTCTCTATGCGTGCTAGAGGCCGGATGATGAACAACCGAAAGCCATCCTCCGTGTGTCGCAGTACCACGAGTACATGTACGGTAGTTACGTACCAGTAGCCGGTGACAAGGGTACGATCGATTCTCCTTTCACACTTCGGCCATTCGCTCTTTAATTCCACAACCAATCGTCGTCGTTTCTGGACGTTTAAGGAACCAGCAATTGTTTGACTCGTTCGCCACCGTACCGTCATGGTTGACCGCTGCAGGTGCCAAGTGTGAAGGCTGTAAACCTGATATCGCGCTGGAGGTTCCTTTCTGCGACGGTTTAGCCGGATCTCTAGTCCGGCAGCGATATCCTCAACGGCATTCGGCGTGTAGACCATGCGGCCTGTGTATATTGATGTTGCATCTGATGGTAACCAATGCGGGCTCGCCGTTCTGCAGGGGCTCGGAATACCTTTTTTGGGAGCGAGGCGTTGAATTGCTATGTGCTGTGCTTGAGGCGGGCAAGGCGGGGCACGTGGCGGAAATAGACTGTAGTAGGTACCTAATGATAACAGTGGCATTTTCCTGTTAGGCGGCGGGAAGACTAAGTGAAGGTTCATACCGCCTCGGTATCGAGGCGCTAATTATATTTGGCGGCCAGACGGAACAGTCGACTACCTAGGTAGTCAAGACAAGCCGACGCCTAGGACACCACCACCACGACTTTTTCTTTACACAGTCATGATACGGATACATAAAATGGACGGGAGTGGCTGTCCTACCGTGCGGGTGCTGATGTGATGCCTGGGCAGCAGCAGCATGCCAGCAGGCACAAAGGCGAAGCTGACAAGTCCAGCCGATCTTGACTCAGTCACGCCAACCACGTCCAATGTCTGCTGTGTGCCTACTGTACGGCGCCATCATGCGTGGCAGACCTCAGTGGCGCTTTGGCCGCATGCAGACACATACTCCTAAGTCATACAGTACTGGAACACCTTTCTCCGACGCCACGTCGCGACGTGGCGGTCCTAGCCTCGACGGTCCACCGGTGGGTGGTAGGGTGGGTTTTCGGCTGCGCATCTATACATGGCATGGTGTGGCTCTCTCATGTGAAGGGCTCGAACGACGCGAATCGCCTTTTCGTAAAGTGCACCGGCCAAGGCATGGTCCTTTCACCCCGGCCGGTCTTCACACCAGTGACCACGGCACTCACAACCTGCTGTTCATGTCATTACTACATACTACCTAGCCGCCAGGTATTACCCTCAACCTTCACAGCACGCGATGCAGGGTGGATAAGGCAGGGTCCAACAAGCTGGAACTTAGAGCCTATACATCACATCGGATTGTGTTCATGATCGACATTGGCCGGGACACATTCACTCGTTGTGACATCCATCTGCTGGCTTACTTCGAAATAACCATAATGTGCAGAAATAAACCTTGACTTAAGGGCCAACACATGCGGAATGTGTCCCGCCTTCGCCAAACAATTCGTGGGTAACAATGCGCAAGAGGACGAGTCGCCCAATGTGCAAGGCCAACGGAACTGAATGTCTGGCGACGACAGCCGAGCCGAAAAGATGAGCTATACATGAGCTCTAGCCTCTGTGGCTTCTGGCTGGAAGGACTGGACTCCGGGGTGCCGGACTGCGGTCCGGCTCAATCATATCACCTGCATGCACAAAGCTGGTACCTACATGTACAACGATACATGAAATTGCTAAGGCTGCCCTGGACAAGGCGCGGCATGCTACCCTGTTACGCGGGCAACTGTCACCAAAGAAGTACTGTACTGTACAGGTCGCCGAGCATTCTTTGCCCGGATCGTGTCGAGTGTCGTATGCGTTGCACACCCATGCAGCACATGGCATCAGAATTGCGAGGCTAGCACTGCACCCCTAGCACTGACACAACAACGAAACGACAGCCGCGCGATTCTGTGCCACGCAAACAGAGGGGTGCGACACCCGGCAACGGGTCGGCCAGTGGGATGGCGAAGCGTACTGTGCCGAGATCGATGAGGAGAAGGGGCTAAGATGGTGTGTCCATTGCATCGATGCAACTGGTTTCGCCAGCATTATTCGCAAGCAAAAGATGATCATGTCACGCCATGCAGCTGAAGGCTTTGCACTCTGCGGTACCGTCGTCGATATCTTCCGGCCCTCGCATGCAGGCTTGGACTGGTACGCGGTACATGCCCTTTGACGTTCTGAGTAATAACTTCGAGTAATACCTAGCCGTAGTGCAAACCGATGAAAAACGAAAGAGCACTAAAGCCAATCCTTTCAGGGTTTGATGATCGGCTCGTTCGACAACTTAACTCACAGTACGCCCCCGCTTCAACGCGCACTAGCCGTTGGACATGTCGGAGTCGGAGTCGACTCTCCGATACCCACCTGCCTACAGTACACACCTACGCACTTATGCACCTTTGCACCAACAACAATGAGCTTTGCGCCCTTGCGCCCCACCCAGCGGCACGCTTCGAAGCACTACCCTACCCGTATGTACCTTGCCAGTGCCAACTTGCTCACCTAAGGTGGAGTTGAGCACACGGTCTTCGCAGGAATCGTTATCTCCTTTACTACATTATTACTGCTTCCTTCTATTTGCCACCCTAGACGTGACCTCGCTTAATCGGCTTACGTTTTCTAGGCTTCGCCAACACGGCTATGCTGCGCGCTCCCTCGATCGCATCTTGCGAACAACCACGCCCAGACCAACCGAGACCATCCAGATCGATCTGTGAGCGGCCACCGAAAGGCTTTATCCGTCGAGTCGGACCTCTTGAGCGGTAAAACCGCTTCCTGAATCTCGCTTCCACGCCTTCAACCGATAGGTTCTGACTCGCTTCAACGGTTACGTGCAACATCTTACCGCAACACAGACGTCACAGAATGTCAAACAAACGGCAACAGGGAGACATGCCTACTGGCGGATCAGGCACCCAGCCTGCGAGCAAATGGAGGACACCTGATCTCGATCCAGAGAACCAGAAGTCAGACGAACCACCCGGAACTGGCAGACGGCGCGCTTCCAAACTCACAGATGGCGCCGAAAGTGATGCCAGCTCCGATCAAACAGGCCGAACTCGTAAAAAGGCAGAACCGGTCAAAAGCGCATGCGTCCAGTGCCAGAAACGGAAAACGAAGTGCTCAGGCCAACGTCCCATATGCCGCTTTTGCAGCGATCGTAATCTGGAGTGTTCCTGGGATATAGGCGACGGTTTGACCAGGACTGCAGACCTCAAGAGGAAGTTGCAAGAAGCGACTGGAAGATTCGAAGATCTTGACACACTTGTCGATGCCATGCGCTTTGGCACTGACGATGTTTCTACAATGCTGCTTGCGAGGCTACGCCTCGGCGAACCGATCGAGGATCTTGTTGCAGCTCTTCGTCCTGATGCATCACCTCCCATCGAGCACGATCCAGTAAGCACAAGGTTGGGCTCTGCACGGTTGGGAGACTCGGAAAGGTGATTGCCTTACACGTTCACCTCGTTGACCTTTGTGACAAACAGCGGCTAACGATCTTTGCAGAGGGAACGAACCTAAGCCGATCAGCATAAGCAATCAGCCGTCAACTAGCCCACCCGAAGCACTTCACTGGCACAATTCAGTATCTCAATCGCAACATACCGCTGGCAGCTGGAACGCGGACCTCAACGTCTATCAACGCAGCAATCCCCAGCAATTTCTCACATCCGACTACGACCAGACACGAATGATCTGGCGAAGGAACAATTCTCTCTAGCAGACCGCAATCAGATCAGGTCATCACCGAACTGGAAAGATTGGAAACAACTCACACCGTCGGCACATCGCATCAAGCCCAAGTTCACATAACGCCTTGGCGCCGCCCGCCTCCGACGGGGTCTGCCCACATTGGTCCAACTCGTACCAGACTGTGTCACCGTGCCGATCGTCAGGAGCTACGATTCCATCTAGCCGCCTTACCGTCTCAGAGTCTAAGCGCTTCCATCGAGCAATGTGCAAAATTTACCAACATGACAACATTCGAAAATCTTGCAACGATTGAACAATTCGCTTGAGCCGACACTCTACACGATCTACTTTGGACCAGGCCTATCATAAAGTGACTGTCCGGCAACGGAGCGTCGCGCGCACTCCGAAGAACAACGTCATCTCAGACTACAGCCTTCCCTGGGCCACTCGGCTGCGTCTATCCGTCCCTCTCAACCACCTTACGACTCTTCCAGCTGATCGCGATAGCCCATTCGCTTTTGAGTCCATGGTCACACTATACCAGCCCTTACTTCCCTGAAATGTCTTGGACGCTCTCCGCCTGCCATTCGCCATCGGATCACGCATCCTGCAGACCACGCGACTACTATCGCATCGTACGAACAATGTGCGATGCGCGAACTTTCTCCGTCTGTTTCTCCCCTGTCGATTCCCTTGTTCGTTTCGATTTCCTTCAAGATTCGGTTGAGAACAAGTCCCTCACTTCGCGGTCAACATAGGACAAAATTCAGCTTTACAACAGGCGTTTTCGAAGAGATGACAAGGCGGAAAGAGAGTGCTTATGTTTTTCCTAAAACCAAGATCAAAGCATGCGTGTTATCCGTCGGCAAAAACCCATGAAGGAAGTGAATCGTGATCTGCCTGCAGGACCTGTTGGGTGTCGTCATGATGTTCGTCCAGTCGTTGCCAAAACACTCATCATCGAAGAGCAAATCAGGGGCACGACTGAAGAGAAGAAGAGGGTTATTTTTATCTTGTTCCATTCCGCAAACGTTTCTTTTCATACCCCTTCTTTTCTCTTTTTTCCCCTCCTTTCCCTCTCAACCTTCCCTCTCAACCTCATCGTTTTCTCTTCCCAACAATGTACGTACGCAATCGAGAGCACATGAGACCAACTCGGCATGAAGAACGGGCACCATTAGTTACCTTACATACATGTACATGTACCGACCTACTCTTTCAACAGCCACGTCCTGGCAACCACGACAATCGAGTAGTAAACATAGGATTCAAGGTACCTAGCGACAAAGAGAATAAAAGACTCGATTGAAAAGCACGAACAGAAAGAATCGGAGACATTTATTTCCTCTGCTGGACGGACGGACTAGGTTTTGACTCGGTCCGTACTGTGATCAACGAGAGAGGGAAGACCACTTTCTTTGAGTGCCATTCTTGTCAGCGGGCACTGTCAGTCTTGGGGTGGAGTCTATGAGTAAGGTCTTACTTTGTTTATCTATTTTAGTTACGAACGAGCGGACGGATAAAGTCGATTAGGAAAGGTCGAAAGATACCAATCAAGTATTCAAACACAAGTCAATCATAACAATCCTTTCGAGTCGACTCCGGTCGAGACCTCCCATGCCAGGACGCGAGAACGAACTCGTTCGGAATTAACTCGATTGACAACTCGAGCGTCTAGACAATAAATACTAGACAAATATCCGGGTTGTAATGCTCGCGGCTGTAATGCTGTTGTATGTATGTATAGAATACATGCTACATAGATAATGAAAAATTTGGCGCGAGGGACTTTTTCGAACTTTCTCTGTTCGCGTTCTACCTATCCGTGTGCACATTTAGAGGCAGCTTCTGCCGCGTATGTAGCCCGAGTTACCGTTCTTTTCAGGCAAAGCCGACTCTTTGACACACACTCTCTCTTCTCTCTATGCGTCTCTACTTTTTTCCCACCGCGTTGAAACTCGCAGATCATAGATCATAAGCGCTCAGATCTAGTGGCACGCTGCTTCCTCTTCCAGCTCTATACCGCTTCGGCACGCCTGTGAATTGTCTGGGCATTGGTAGAGCTTCGTCGGGTTGGAACTTGAATCTGCTGTCTTGGACTGTGAACCGTGGTCCACTGCCGCCTCCGGCTTGACTAGCACCGCGCGAAAGGGCAGGGGAGCCGCCGTTCGTCAAAGTATACGCTGAGGCGTCCATGGGCTGCAATGCGCCGGATCCGAGAGATTGGCCGCCTGCCGTGGGAATCGAGGTTGTTGATCGGGATGCGCTGGGAGGTGCGGGTGGTGGCGGAGGGGCGTGGGATGCTCTTTGTGTGGGTGGAGGCGGTGGCGGAGGTGGGCTCGGGGCTGCCATTGAGGGTCGCGAAGGAGGAGCTGAAGGTGGTGGAGGCGGAGGTGGAGGCGCGGGACTCGATGGCGGAGAAGCTTGAGGAGGCCGAGGCGGTGGCAGAGCAGGAGATGATGCGCCGTTCGTACGAGGACTCGGTGGTGGAGGCGCTTGTGGGATCGAGGGCGCAGAACCTCTCGGTGCTGCGGGGGGTCGGGGAGCAAGTCCAGAAGGCGGAGGAGGAGGCGGTGCCGAGGGAGTCGGAGACGGTGTGCTGAGGTTTGATGTTGGAGGCGGAGGGGGTGGTGCTGGCGGGGCGCTTGCTAACGAAGACGTAGGCTTTCTTGAGGCTGGCGGAGGCATTGGCGGCTTTTTGCCAACTGGAGGCGGAGGTTTCGGTTTGGATATTGCTATTTCAGGGTTGGAGAGTGATGGTTGAGATACTGGGCGCGCGGGTGTTTTCTTCAAAGCAGCTACTCCGCCAGGCAGAGGCGGTGCTGCTCCAGGAGGAAGGGGAGGTGCTCCAGGTGGTTTCGGTGCGGCGCCGGAGGGCAAAGGTGGCGCAGCGGCTCGAGGAGGTGGTGTCGACACACTTCGAGATGAGGGCTCCGGATCTGAGTCGTACGCTCCAGTCTTTATTCCTCCCGATTTCCTTAGCTTGGGCATTCCACCCGCGAAGAGGCCTCCTAATTGCGGCGCTGCAGATTCCATTCCGCCGCCTGAAGGAGCACTTTGTCCCTGATCACTATTGCTCCGTGCTCTATTCGGCGCAGGTGGCCTGAGACCTGGTACTGGAGGCGCACCTCCAATTGGCGGCCCTGCATCGTTTGTAGGTTTACTGCTAACTATTGGCGCTGAACGATCGTTGATTTGTGTGACTTTCTTCAGTTTGGCGCCCTTGTTGATATCGCTGAGAAGTGCGCCCTTGAACGTGTTAGTGTGATGTTATGGCAATTGGAGAGACTAGGTGCAGCAATTGGTGCTTTGGCATACCCTTCCCTTGACTTCCTTGTTAGGTGGTCTCGATGGTAAGCCTCCCGGGGGCGGAGGAGGCGGAGGTGGAGGTCCTGCACACTGATAAGCTACTTCCTCGTGTATCGGGAGACTGGTGTTTCTTACCGCCAGCGCCGCCAGGCATGGGAGGCGGAGGAGGCGGAGGAGGCGGTGGTGGAGCAGGCATAGCGCCGGTGTATGTGGAAGTGTTGTCGCGTCCTTTTTGTAATGCGTTCGGGCCCAGCTAAGGGTTGTCTGGTGTAGCGTTGTTGTCGACAGCAGTGAGTGGATTTCACGCAGAGAGGCTTGGGGTTGTGTTATGAGTGTTTGTGGGTAGATCGGTGTTGCGCCAGACAGGGTTGTGGAAGTGGTGAAGCTGTTGTTAGGTTGTAATCTTGGCCTTTCGTCACTGCCTAAGAGTCAAGAGCGAAAGCCACATGGCGCAGTCGGCATTCGGCACGTTACGCGGCGGCGGCGGACCCTCAGCCCTTTCACTTACATCCTGTCGTGCATGCCATGCGAGGACTGCCCTGAAGAACATCGCCTGCACGTGACCAGACATCGACAAGAGACAAGAGATGGATATCAGACGAGCAGCCAGCTGCAGCGATTGCATGGGTGCGTTGAGGAGTGCGCGTAAGACGAGTAATAGCAGTCAATGGCGTCTTCTGGCTCCTCTCGCGCAAACATACACCCAACGACAACTCAGCACGAGAGCAACACCCTTACTCTATCAAAGGCGCAAGACGACACAAACATCTCAAAGGCACTGGACACGGCAGTACGCAACACCCGCCAGCCCCAAGGCAGCCACTCCCTCGCCCTCGGACCTCAATGCCATCCACAAGCGTGTGCAGGAACTTGCCGCGAGCGTGCTGAAGCCCCAAGACGGTCCTGTACCACCTGAGCAGCGCGTGCTATATGTGTTCGAACAGCTTGACTCTCTAGCAAAGTCACTCGTTGACGCCAAAACGATCAACGCAACATCTCATCACCAGCAATCCAAGCATGGCGACACCGCAACCTCCGCTCTCCTTGGCTCGGTCAATGCAAGACAAGCCCCATCCTCCGTCACCAAGGCAGCCCTCCTCACACTCATCAGTCAAAAGGCGGAAGAAACCATGCGCCACGCCAACATTTTCATCACTCCCGCCATGCTGAAGTCCTACACCGACTTGCAGACTCTCCTCCATCAGCCCTCGAGCTTCCCAGACGTCTTCTCCCTGTACGCCAACAAGCCCATTCCCACCGCGTCCTCCGACTCTTCCGTCTCATTTGCTCCCGCCACACCAGACAAGATGAACACCGCCATCGACCCCAAGACAGCCAACGCCGCTCTCTCCGCCGCAATCACCGCCCACGACCTCCCGCTCGCAACAGACATCATCGAGACCTCCTTCTGCACACCGTCCTTCCGCAAAGCCAAAGTCCTCCGTCAGGCACTCGTGCCCATCGGAGGCCTCGCCCTTGCTCCGTTGGCAGCCTACAGCGTGGCTAGCATATTCGGCGCATGGCAGCCCATGCTCGACCAGCAGCAAGCGACTTGGATGGCTTTTGCGGGCATCATGACTTACATCAGCGCCGTCTCCATGACGGGCTACGTAGCCATCACGACCGCAAACGACCAAATGGATCGTGTGACGTGGGCGCAGGGCGTCCCACTCTGGGAGCGATGGGTTAGGGAGGATGAGCGTGCGGCCGTAGACCGTGTGGCCGGCGCTTGGGGCTTCAAGAGCTTGGAGAAAAGGGGCGAGGAAGAAGGGGTTGATTGGGAGGATCTGAGAGAATGGGTTGGTCGCAGGGGAATGGTTCTCGACAAAGTCGAACTGATGGACGGCATGGAGTGAGTGAGTGGACTCACGCTCTGACCCGAAGCTCCAACCAAGATGCTGAGCCAGAGAGCGTCGCCAGTGGAGCTCTCATCAATCCAACGCCATGTCTTGTGGGAAAAGGAAACCGCAATTCACCATGTGCGTTTGGGATCCTCGACCGTCGGCCGCCAGCAACTGCCATCGGCTTAAGCAACGAAATCGCAGTAAGCGCCGCGGAGAGCCCTCGCCTTGTGCATACAAGAGGGATTTGCACAGCAACTTGCCCAACACATGTAGTACACAGACTGGAAAGGGCAGACCTGTTCAAATGTGGCAGAACCCTGCGCCTCTTTACCTTCGGCGTAATGGCTAAGCCCTTGAAAAACAAACAAATGTTCGGACCGGTTGAACAGCGTCAGAAAAAAAAAGTCGAAAATGAAACTTTGTGATTATTCTGATGGTCCATCGACTAGAACAGACTGAAAAAGGTGGTACCAGGTCGAACGTAACTCCGTGTCATCTTCAGGTGTACGGTATGTACCAATATATATTTATACATCCAACGTACAGTGACCATGATGACGATGATGATGATGATAATCATTATGATTAGATTAAATCTCTGTTGTTACATGCATTGCTGAACATGCTTTCCCACTTCTAGGAAAGCAAGGTCACTACGGCTACAGTATGCGAGATTCTCGTGTCGAGCTCAAGTTGTCGAGCTAGAGCTCCATCCAACGAGATGATGAAGACACAGACACCTTTCAAGACGCAGCCGCCTGGCTGGCTTTCAGGGCGCCGACGACGGAGAAACAGATGAGCGGCGAGACGGTGTAGGAGACCTGCGATATGATGTTAGCTTGAGTTTCTCCCCTATTTACTTTGCTCAATCGATCAACACATACCGTCAAGAACTTCGCAATGCTCAGCTTCTGCGTCTCGTCCGCGCCGCTCACATCCGCCATAGCAGTGATGCTCAACGCCGGCGGGCCAACAGGCATGAGCATCATCGCGAACCACAAAATCGGCTCATCATCCAACACACCCGTTTTAGTAGCGAAAGCGTAGATCAGAGGGATCGAGATGGCAGGCCACAAGACGAACCGCACGAAAGTGACGGCCGCCCAGGGACCCCAGGGCATTCTGCCGGATGCTTCGCCCTTTTTCCACTTAAGCAGGGAGGAGGAGAGTTTGATGCCGACGACGATGACCTGCAGCGCGGCGAAGAGCTCGCCGACGTTTTTGAGGGCGGCGGTCAGCCAGGCGTTCAGGTAGCCGCCGTGTTGTTGGTCTTCGAAAAAGAGGGTGTGCAGGGCTGGGACGAGGCCGATCAGAGCGCCGATGCAGGTTCCGATGAAGGGCGGGTTGAGGAACATGGAGAGGAAGGAGAGGGTTTCTTGGAGGAAGGTGGGGAGGGAGGCGAAGGCTGTTTGGCAGCGGGCGATGATGCTGTATTGGTGGCGGGTTGCGTCTCGGGCTGCGCGCTGGGGGAGGAGGGAGGTCTGTTCGTTGGCGCGGACGTCTTCTTCTTGTTGGGACTCGAGGTCTTCGGAGTCTTGTTGGTCGTTCATGGGGTCTTTCGGCCCCGTTTCGGAAGCTTCAATGTCGTCGGGGCAGTCCAGGAATTTGGGGCCCAAAGCGAAGGTGAAGGAGTTTGAGATCATGGCGTTGACAAGGAAGTAGGACTTGGCGCGGTCGACGACATCAGAGGAGCTGTCGAGACTTGACAGGATACCGGCTGCGTCAAGGGATTGGACGAGTAGGAGGGGCAGACTGGTGGTGTTGTTGAAGGCAAAGGCTGGGGTGACCCATGACGGTAGCTTGAAGAGCTTTGTTGACGTGACGCCGATGGCGAGTGAGGCGATTTGATAGAAGATGGACCAGATGACGATGGGGACGTAACGGGCGGCCTGGCGTTGTTAGTCTGTTTGGTGCTTGGAGATGGTGAGAAGTTTAGAAGAAGAAACATACAGTATCAGCATGCAACTGACTTCCAACATTGACGATCAGCAATGCTGGCAGGAACAGTCGGACAGCAACCTTTGAGATTTCTTTCGAAGAGTCGATGCCGATAAGCTGGAACTGCGAGGCTATGACTCCGGTCAGGATAGTCAGGAGGACGGCGACGGAGGCTTGCAGTGCGCCCAGGAAGGGGATTAGCAATTCTTGGGTAGCTTGGCCCATGGTTGGAATAGTATTGTAGGACAAGGAGTGTCGTGTGAATGAAAGACCAGGGTGTGTGCAAGGAACGAAAGATCAACGTAGAAGAAGGGTGTAGGCAACAATGCTACAGCGATAGAGGAGATAAGAGAAGAGACTCGAGGAGAGTAAGGTTCCGGAAGTGAAGTACAGGTATCTATACATACATACCGTACAGTACATGCAACTTAGCGATAGATAGAGATTTACAACGTCATTCTTCGTCTTAACCTGGCGCAAGTGGAGCCGCGGAAGTCAAGTCTTGGTTGTTTCCTGAGTCTACTCTTGGTCGTCGAGTACGGACGAGAGCCAGCATGCAATGTGGCCAGTAGGATATTTGCAGTCGTGTACATGTAAATTTGGTAGGGCTGATATAATTGTCGGTAGCAAGGTTCATGCCTTGCCCCGAAGTCTCGGTGTCTTCGGTAGGACTTGGGGGTCTTACTTTTGATCTATATCTCCCTACAACACAGCTAAGGCACGCCGATGATAAGATATCTAGCCGAACTCGGCAAGATCGACATCGGAAGACGGCAGGCGTGCGCCTCTTTGCGGGATGCCGCGCTTCCAAGGCCGTGGACTGGGGGACCAAGGTGGCTGACTGGCGGTGGATGTACTGTAGTTGAGTTTCATACAGCATACAGCGTAACCGAGAGGTTGTTTCTATCTACACCTCGTCTGTTGGAAGGATACTGCTACATACCTGTCTCTAGCAACCTGCTCCTTCTCCTACCCTTCCACTCACCGATAACATCAACACTCCCACCCGCAGAGACACACCTCCCTTCTTCTCCCTCGGCCAACGTGTCCGACTCTCAGCGCAGCACGAGCCCAAGTCACCGTCATCTATTGTATCACTATTATTTCATAACGCCGCAAAACCCTCTGCCTCCCTCCATCCGCCCATCCCCTAGCCTGCCGCCCGCCTGCCTCTGATCGCCCGCCTTCCGTCAAAATGGTCGTCAACGAAACCCGCAAACGCTTGTTGCGCCAACTCAACTCTCGCTGGATCAAGGGCCGAATTGTAAGAGCTGTCCCATTGCATGGAAACACAACCCACGGCGCACATCCGTCCATCCCACACACCGCACGTGAGCCATGGTCGCACGACTTGCGCTATCATCTCGTGAAAGAGTTTGGCATCCGTGAAGCAGGATACCGCCGTGGTGGAAACCGCTTGCTACTCGAGGAATGTACCGCTAACACCTCCTGCTTTCACAGCCATTACTTCACACCATCGTCTTCCTCATCCAGCTCACCATGGTCTCCATCCTCGTGCGCAAGTTCAACGCCTACTATGCTGCCCGACCTCTCCTCACAACCATGATCACCAACGCCGTATGATGCCCTCCAGCTATAACAGGCTTCACCGGCACCTCACAACATCACGCTAACACCATCGCAAGGTCCTCGGTGGAATCGCAGACACCGTCGCGCAAACCCTCACAGCAACCCGCATGAAGCAAGCTCGCCGCGACTCTATGGGACCCAACCACAACGATGGCAACAAGGATGACTTCTTCAACGTCGAGATTCACGAGCTGGCCGACAAGGTGCCTTGGCCCAATGAGCCGGACATGTTGTCACCCAGGGCGCAGAAATTGCTTCCTCCGCCATTCGACTTTGAGAGGATGGTCAGATTTATGGCATACCCGTGTATCATGGCACCAATCCAGCTGAGGTGGTTCGCCTTCCTCAACAGCACATTCCCCATCGGCGTGGCTGGCGCGAGCAACACCTTTGCTGCCTTGAAGCGTGTGGCTTTTGATCAGTTCATTTTTGCGCCTATCGGTATGTCTAAATGTGGAAATCAACGGGCAAGTGAAGCTGCTAACCTTGCTTAGGTCTTGGCTGCTTCTTTACCTTTATGACTGTTTGCGAAGGCGGTGGCAAGCGCGCCATCAAGCACAAGTTCCAGGACGTGTATGTCCCTGCACTAAAAGCGAACTTCATTGTCTGGCCTGCGGTGCAAATGCTCAATTTCCGCGTCATGCCTATTCAATTCCAGATTGTGAGTTCTTGTCGTTCGAAAGACTGAAAGCCGGCGACCCGACTAACACTCTCTAACAGCCCTTCGTATCGACCGTCGGTATCGCCTGGACAGCTTACTTATCTCTCACCAACTCGGCGGAAGAAGCGGCGACACCCTAGGAAGATTTGTCGCATGACTGTCTCTTTCTACACGACACCTGACTTCCGCGCGGGATAGTGGGAAGGAGGACTGTCTCTTCCTCTGCTACACTCGACTTCGACATATACTTTGCCTACGTTTATGGTTGGTGGAGGGAGGGGGCGGCCCGCGAAGCCAGCAATCCTCGAACACTTATTCACGCTCCTATCTGCCCCGTTTGGGATGGTGGGCAAGGGAGCGACCTGTGAGGAAGAAATTCGCGTGTCTGTCGCCCGCTCTACGACACTTGACCTTTGCTTTGTCTTTGACTACTTCGACATCCGCAAGCATGAAAGGCATCGACAGATGATGCCTCGACTGCGGCATTCTGGGGAGATCGAGGACTCCACACCTTCTTGCATATACTTGGCGCCTCTTTTCGGAGAATCGGAGTGAGCTGCCAACTGGGTCTTTTTTTTGTTTACCGTACGGCGCTGGAGGAGTTTTTGTTTTGTGTTGGTTGCACTCGCCTAGAAATGATCTGGGCTGAGAAAGATTCTCAGCAGCGAACTGCACCCTTGTATCGTGGACTGTACCTAGGGATGCTGTTGAGTAGACGAGTAGACATGTGATACCCTTGTGACTTGTATGGATCCTCAGGTTCTGTTCTGCTAAGTTACCTCCTTGTTACGTTTTTTGCTTCCACTATCACTCAGGCGAGGTCACTTTTACCTAACCACTCTCCACCCCCACCCCCTCGTTTCCCCGAACACTATCGACAACAAGCCTATCAATTATCGTGTTTATTTGCGCTACCTTCGTGGTATGTATTCGCATACCCCGTGTTTTCCCGTGCCTGTTCTCGGACTTCGGATTCGGCCCTTTGGGCCTGTTGGTTGATGACGGCGCGGGGAGGTCTTGGTGGGGGAAGTTGCTTTCAACGCTTCGCAGTCAACTTTTCTCTCTACAACACCAATTGTCATCCACAAAAAGGTACGGCTCCTGAATACGTACCGGAAGTATTGGGTTGCAGCTGCTGACAACACTCCAGAACAGTAACCATGTCTCTCTCTAACAAGCTCTCCATCACCGACGTCGACCTCAAGGGCAAGCGTGTGCTCATCCGTGTATGACCCGATCCGGACTCCCAATCACTTCCGTACACAATACTGACAACAGGTCTCCAGGTCGACTTCAACGTTCCCCTCGACAAGGAGACCAACTCCAAGATCACCAACAACCAGCGTATCGCCGGCGCCCTCCCCACCATCAAGTACGCTATCGAGAATGGCGCCAAAGCCGTCGTCCTGATGTCCCACCTCGGCCGCCCCGACGGCAAGGTCAACTCCAAGTACTCCCTCAAGCCCGTTGTTGCCGAGCTCGAGAAGCTCCTCGGCGGCAAGAAGGTCACCTTCACCGATGACTGCGTCGGCGAAGCTACCGAGAAGACCGTCAACGAAACCACCGACGGCGGCGTTGTGCTCCTCGAGAACCTGCGCTTCCACGCCGAAGAGGAGGGCAGCAGCAAGGACGCCGAGGGCAAAAAGGTCAAGGCCGATAAGGCGGATGTCGAGAAGTTCCGCAAGGGCCTCACCGCGCTCGGTGACGTGTTCATCAACGACGCCTTCGGCACCGCCCACCGTGCCCACAGTTCCATGGTCGGTGTTGACCTCCCCCAGAAGGCTTCCGGCTTCCTCATGAAGAAGGAGCTCGAGTACTTCGCCAAGGCCCTCGAGGAGCCCAAGCGTCCCTTCCTCGCCATCCTCGGCGGTGCCAAGGTCAGCGACAAGATCCAGCTGATCGACAACCTGCTCGACAAGGTCAACATGCTGATTGTCTGCGGCGGCATGGCTTTCACTTTCAAGAAGACTCTCGAGGGTGTCAGCATTGGCAACTCTCTCTTCGACAAGGACGGCTCCGAGAAGGTTGCCGGTCTCGTCGAGAAGGCCAAGAAGAACAACGTCGAGCTCGTCCTGCCCTGCGACTACATCACCGCCGACGCTTTCAGCCCCGACGCCAACACCGGCAAGGCCACCGACAAGGAGGGCATTCCCGAGGGCTGGATGGGTCTTGACTGCGGCGAGGAGTCCATCAAGCTCTACAAGGCGGCCATCGACAAGGCCGAGACCATCCTGTGGAACGGTCCCCCTGGCGTCTTTGAGATGGAGAAGTTCGCCAACGGCACCAAGAGCACTATGAACGCCGCGCTCGACGCCTGCAAGGCCGGCAAGATCGTCATCATCGGTGGTGGTGACACCGCCACTGTCGCCGCCAACTACGGCGTCGAGGACAAGCTCAGCCACGTCTCGACCGGTGGCGGAGCCAGCTTGGAGCTCCTCGAGGGCAAGGTCCTTCCTGGTGTTGCTGAGCTTTCGAGTAAGTAGATGTTCTTCCCCGGTCTTGAGAGAAGAAGAGACATGACAACATGAAAAAAATGGGATGTCAATGAGAAAATATAAAGCGCAAATGAACACATGAACAAATTGAGAGCACAAGAAAATTACAAGCAATCTGACGGGTTCTTTTTCTCGCAAACAAAGGCCGGGCAGCGATCGAGAAGTCGTCCCTATGAAGCATAATGATCCACGAACGCTCAAAGCAAAAGCATCATGTAAATGATAATGTAAGAGGCAGGCCAAGATGAATCTCGTGAAGAAGAGGGCATGCAAGTATTCCAAGCCAAAGCGAGATGGAAACCGATGAAACCACAGGTCTCGCGCCTATACCTACGCCTATTCACATCCACACTCTAAACACAGAAAAAATGAAACGCCCACCCCAGCTCACCGGGATGTGTAATGATGATGGCGGAATATGGAAGACGAATCACTCGCCCCAAAGAAGCACACAAGTCTTTTGATCCTGATATCGACGAAGACGTCGGAAATTGAAAAGAACCTCTGCAAGAAGAAAAAGAAGAATTCCCTTACGTAGCCGTCAAAGCCAAACAAGCGTCTACCGCCCTCCCCACGTGCCCATCCTGCGCTCGCACGACGTCCGCGATTACTTCCGAGTCTAGATTCGGGAACATGCCTTGGAGGGTTCTGGAGAAGAAAGATATGTCAGTGTTTGTTGAAAGATTGGAAAAGGCGAGGAGGATTGTTTCAACTTACTCGACAACCAGCCTCAGCTCCCTAGCCCGAGCTTTCCGGCTCTCTTCGGCTTCCACGCTGGCGCGTTTGAGCGCTTCGCGTTCGGCGGCGCGGACTTGTTGACGCTGGTGCTGATCTTCGCTGCTTGGGTGGGGTGGTTTGTTGTTGCCGGGGTAGGGACTCGTCGTTGAGCGAGGGGGCATGGAGGGCGGAGGGCTTCTTCTGCTGTTGCTGTTGCTGCCGTCTGCGCCGCCGTCGTCCGAGAAGATGCGGCCGATGCTGGAGAGGGGTTTTTGGATAGAGCGCAGCAGACCGCCGACGGCGTCGAACTCTTCGTCTTGCATGCCGCTGCCGTAGATTGTGTCCGAGGGCTTTTGTTTGGGGGTTTGCTGCTGCTGCTGCTGTTGTTGCTGCTGCTGGTGGTCAATGTGGCGCGGTGTTGAACTTCGCTGGCTGTTGCTCTTGCGCGGCGAGGATCGTTCGCCGTCCATGGAGTTTCTAGGCGTGACTTCAGGCCTGCTTGGGGTGGATTTCTCACTTAGATGGTGGAGGCCGGGGACTGATGCTGTGGGCTGGGAGCGCTGCTGCTGCTGTTCGTCTGCTTTGTGGCCTTCGGCGATGGCGCTGACGGCTTGCTCGACACTGGACTCGAATTCTTCGTCTGAAATTGTGAGGCTGGTGCGGTCAAGGCCTTCGATAAAGGTCACCACTCCCATGAGCGACGACATGTAGTATCCGGCCTCGCCGCCGAGCTTGTCTTGGTTCCGGAAACGCCATATGTATTGCACATTACTGACTAGGTGCTCGGGCGCGGCTCGCAAGACGGTGTAAATCAGCAAGGGTACAAAGGCGTCGGCAGACTGGTCCGACTTGCTGTTCTTCAGGAAGCCGAAAAGCACTTTGCAGGTGTTGAGCACGCAAATGACCTTGTCGCGGGGTGCGCGGTAGGTGTTGATTTTCAGCAGTTCTTGCTGTGCCATTTTGAGGAACTTTTGAGGCTTCTCGCCCGTTACGGGCTGCATGTCAAGGTGCTCCGTTTTGATCCATCCGTAGATACGCATCTTCTGGGCGATGACGGCGTCGCGCTCAACATCCTCTTCGTGCTGCCCACGCCGACCGGCACCACTTGGGCTTGCGTCGGCAGCCAGACGTCCATTTCGTCCCTTTCGAGGAGTGTTACTTGTTGTAGCTGCAGGAATTGCGGGCGAGAATGTTTGGCTGTACAAGCGATTCATAACCAATTTCTCCATGCCTTCTCTGGCGTTGTCAAACTCATCATCGTTGAGGCTTGCCCAGACCTCGCACTGAGCCATCTTCTTTGTGATGAATTCGAGGAAATCACCGATAATCTTGACCTGCTCATGCACCGCCCATTGCTTCTTGACGAACTCTTGCAAGAACGAGCGAAGGTAACGTGCCACTGGATCGGCTGTGCGGTGTCTCAGCTGCTCGAGAAATTTATGGAAGTCAAACACGGCAGGAGGTTCTGGATCGGGCGAGGGTGGAGGCGGCTGGAAGAGTGACGTTCGGCGAGATGTTATCGATGAGCTGTCATCTACCGATTCCTTTCTCTGAGGCGGAGGAGACGCGATGGGAGACGATTTCGAAGCGACGGGCGATCCAAAGAAGGTCTCGGTGTCTCGGCGGATAATACCTGGTGTTGGCTCGTCGCTGAATTTCTCTTGATTTTCCAGACTAGATGTTCTAGGAGGGAGGTGGAAGACGGGCTGCTGCTTTTCCAGCCTAGGCGACATGATCTCCTGCTCTCCCAATGCTTGCTCTTCCTGGAACTGGTGCATGATGGTCTGGATTTCCTCGCCTGTCTGCTCGGCTGTCCCTTGTGGTGCCTCGGGCACTTCTTGGCTGTCGCTGTCCTCTGATGTTGCTTTTTCGTCGACCAAGCCGAGCCCGTTCATGGCTTTCTCTTTCTTCTTCCCTTCTGCGTGCGCAGGATCCTTTTGAGGCACTGGTGGAGGAGGCGGGCTTGCAGGCAGGTCGTGGCCCTTACCGTTTGTGGTGGTAACGTCCGAGTCCGCACTGGTCTCTGCATCCAAATTCATGTTTGCTGCGCGTTGCGCCATGTGTTGCATTGCTTCATCCTCGATCTCTTTCCGCGACTCCTCGGTGTCTGCAATAGTCTCAGCCCGCGTAGGATCAGAGCTGTCTCCTCCTTTGACCTCATCTGAAATGTCCGCTCTGTCAGCTGCTCCTGCCGCCTGAGCGCTCTCTCCTATCGCAGGCACATCCTGATCTTTCCCCCATGCTTCATCTGCTTCGCTTTGGGTGTCCTCGACGACTGCAGTAGGTTCAACCGCAGGTAGTCCGGTATCTACTAGCTGGTCATTCTCCCGCTCATCTGTTTGCTCCGTCTGCCTGCTTGGGTTGGACATAGACGATCTAATGGAAGAAGTGTACGTTGACTGTTGTGGCTGTGGCGAGCATTCCGTTCCCTGCGGTCGGTCTCGAAAAGGTCGTTCCGTGTCGCTGTCAGTTCGATCGATCAGATGGTTTCTTCTCTATGTAGTCGAAGCTCCAAAGTAGTAGTAAGTAATGCTGCGACAACAACCCTGTTGCGCCTGAAGCGGGATGACGATCAGTGCTCGGACGCACGTGCCATCGTAACGGTGCCTCACTTCACACTCCCGAGAAGCCTTCTTGCAGGCTTGACATCACTCATCTTCCAATCATGCCTTTGAGAATATTGTTACTCCACTGCCAGGGCGGGAGCATTCTTGATCGCTCTAGTCCTCTAGTTGAAATGACTTCAATTCAAATAAACATGTAGGTATTGCCTCTGTTTGTATAGAGCGGTCCACCATCCACCATGGCGACTACGAATGTGGGCGGTTCCCTTGGGCTGATGGTATCAGCAGCTTTCGTGTATCATCGACATTTCTAGTGCCGGTGAGATACCGAAAATCGAAATGTAACAACTTGATGATCCAGAAGTTTCGTAGGCGGTAATAACTATCTGACAACCTCTCTACGAAACCCGACTAGTGACCTCTGAGACAGCATTTCGAGGAAATGGCGACTTCGTTCGCCACACAAAACCTAGACGGCAATACCTGTCAACCTGTCTACGAAAAACGACTATTGACCGCTGAGAGGGCACCTCGAAAACGACGAGTTCGTTGGGCCTGTGAGCTCACGAGGTATTGCCTGATGCGACTGCGTAAAAAAGCTCTCATAGTGCCGCTGAGAATCCGGTTGCACACCACAAAAGGCATCTGAACTCTATAATTACGAGCTCTATATGATCCAGTTGTCAATATCACGCATTGCATCACATCGAATAAGCGACCGATATCATCCAAAATTGTACTTCGAAGATTTGGTCGACCTCACATACTGGAACGCTGAGCGGGTTGAAGATTTATTTTTGGCTACAAAGGACAATCACAAGGTCTTTTGGAGAGATTTTCTATGGTCACTGGGTGCTGACTGATCGAGGGGTTTCTTCGAGACCGAAGTAGTCACAGCTTCGATACCTGAGAACCGTGTGCTATTGCCACGTGCGCGGGTCACCTGGGTGAGCACCTTGTGGTGGCGGACCACTTGGATCAACGGCTCCGCTTGTCGTATAGCCGGACTGTGTTCCCGGTTGGACCTGTTGAGGATAGCCAGCTTGTGCTTGAGCCAACTGGAACTGCTGTTGACCAGGCGAGGCTGGAGCTGCTTGCGGCTGTTGAACAGGTAAAGCCTGTAGATGCTGAACATACTGAGGCTGCTGGGAAGGTTGGTTGTATTGAGGCGGCGGCTGCGCGGTGGTGTAGAAGACCTGCTGGTTTGAATTGTACGGCGAGCCGGTTGCAGTCGTAAATGTACCTTGCTGCTGGGGTACATGCTGTTGCATTTGGAAGCCTTGGTACTGATTGACATTCGATGCCGTCTGCCGCATCGGCATCTGAGTTTGTGCCGGGGCTGGGAATTGCTGGGGCTGGCTGAGAAACGGACCTTGGCTGAACTTGGCTCGATTGAAGTTGTCGTCTCTGGCCTGGACCTCCTTGGCGATGTCGGCATCGGTACGGCCACCTTTGACTCTCAAGAGATAGTTGTTGAACTCGTTTGATACTTCAGCAACAGCGCTGAAGTGACGGGGCTCGACCTTCACACTCGTGTGAGTTCCGGAGTTCTCATTGCGAGCTAGAGCAATCGCACTCTGGAAAGCGTTGCGAATTTGGCGGCCATTCCAATGTGAGGGATCGTTGTTCTTCTTTTGCTCTTCAAAAAGCTGCCGAGCGAATGTGATCAAAGCGTCGAGACTGCACTCCACCTTCATTGGGGAATCAAGAGTGCGACGGATCAGGTTTCGCCAAATCTTCTCGGTAGTCGGCCAATTGAGCGGTGGGTAGTACAAAGCCATGTGTATCCTTGATTTGAAGGCTTCGTCAAAAGCACCAATCCTGTTCGTTGTCAAGAACCTGATTCACATGTTAAGATCAAGCGCTTTCCAACATTTCTCAGGCTGACTTACAAAATGCCTTCGTAGTACTCCAAAATTCGCAGGAACACGCTTACTAACGCGTTTCTTTCAATGTCCTTGTTTGTCCTTTGTGCCAAGAAGATATCGCTCTCATCAAGAAGCATGACGCAGTCCCAGGCTTGTGCGAGTTGGAATGCTGTCTGTAGTGTTGCTTCGACTTCCTTAGGCTTAAGCCCAAGATCGCCACACGTGATGGGCAAAAGAGGCTTGCCATGAGATACAGCGACGCACTCCGCTGTTGCGGTTTTGCCCACGCCAGGAACACCGTGGAGAAGTACGATGACTCCCTTGCCTTTCTCGCGCACGAGGTCAAATCCCGGGTCTTTGGCCTTGTCCCTGGAGAAGTGGGTGTTGATAAGGGCTTGCACAATGAGCTTGTGGCCTGACGGGATCTCAAGGTCGTCCCAGGCGTCGGTCCGACGATCAACACGAGTGAGATGATCTTTATCATCAGCGCTCAGCGGTAGACATGCTTGAATTGATGTCAGCTTGCTCGAGTGTGGTCTCGTCGTAACGGGGGTGAAGACTTACCCCAGCTTCGTGTGCGCAGAACATAAGCAAACACTCTTCCGGGGAGGAGCAAAAGATCGTCTTCTTCAGGCAGTGCATCGCCTCTATTCCACTGCTGTTGCTTGATGTCTTCAAGTCTCAGCAGTTCTTCGCTGGCTCTCGAGTCCCAAATGTTGTCTTTGTCAATGTTGGGATCTGCTAGTACTGTATGGTACTCAGCAGAATCAGATTTCCACAAGTCGATCTCTATACTCATAGGCCCCCACTCAGGATTGGCTTGTATACAACGCTCGAAATCAATGACCACCTGACTTTCCACTTGTTCAGTGAAAAGGCGATGAGAGCCGTAGTCGTACTCGTTGTTTTTGGACAACTGATCTCCGCATGGTGATCGTGTCAAGGTATTGCCTTGATAGTACCGATACTGCGGTGTTCGGTAAGTGAGGAATTGTTCACCTCGCTTGCGAGATTCGGCTCGATTCACACCAGGCATCAGCCGTTCAGCAACCGCGAGTGGCATGATTTGAAGTGCGGCTATTGGCATGGAGTCCTCGAACACTTCGATCGTAAATTGGCGATTGATCCGAACAAAGTTCGTGCCGTCAAAGTCCAGGTAATAGCAGTGTACAACAAAGGGACTGTATTTGGTCTCCCAGTCTCGAACACCGTCTGGCTCGCTCAGATATTTGCGACCACCGCAAGCCTGCACAATTTTCCAGATTTTCTGCGGTGTCAACTTGTCCTTGACATATACGAGGGACCCAGTACGGAACAGATGCCAGAGGTTGTTGAAGTTCACTGAAGTCGGTTCATTCTGGAGGTAGTCTTGGACAGGCTGTAGAGTCTCATTGACGAAGGAAGCCACGCAGCGAAAGTCGTCGAGAGCCTCCTTAATTTGCGACAAGTTGAGTACAGACCAGTTGGTACCTGTAAACGTGAACATGGCGTCCGGAGTCTGTGGCTGCGCCAGCGACTGGGTCTCTGTTTTTGGACTGTGGTCTTCTTTGGGATCCTCGATGGTCGAATTGTTATCACCGTTTGCTGGGCGGTGCGCTTCGTCTTTGCAAGCTGTGCCACTAACATTTTCTGTGGTCTTGGATACTTCCGAATCCTTGAGCCTCTCTGCATATATCCGCTCTACCTCAGACAATTTGGCGTTGATCTCTCTGCGATGGATAGCGAGAGCCTTGAAAGGGCGCATAATGACCACTGGAAGCGCTCTCCCCGGATGGAAATTGATATCGAAGATTGAGCCCAGCATACGCTTAGCAGGGTCAGAGTTGATGCTGATTCGAGATGGCAATGGGTATTGCTCCTTGCTGCTCGAATTCTGACGGCTTTCCATTGCGGTGGCGCCGCTGCCTCTAGATCTCCTGAGGAACGACGTTTCAGCGAATGTCCCAGCCACCTGGGGTTCCTCGTAGAGAACGTCTACTGCCGAATGAGCTAGTGCGTTTGCGGTCACTCCGGAGTCTTGGACCTTGCTTGCGGCCTGCCATTCTTCCCAAGACATGCGTTTGATCTCCGGTTTCGCGATTACACGCCCTTCTTTTTGACGTGAGTCTTGCTCCTCATACGCAATGGTCTTGAGCATGAGATCAATGGCGTGTGCAACATCCAGGAAACCTGCCACCGCCTCAGGTAAGAACTCTTCATCTCCAGTCCTTTGGCGAATGTGTCTCGTAATTCTCTCGCGGTCCCAAGAATGGAGTCGTAGATCCAGAGGCGGACCCTCAGAATCTTTGGCCTTGGTGTCATCTTTGGAGTCCTTGTGTCACGATTAGCACAACCAAGCATGTCAGTTTTTGACCATCTGAGCCGTACGCTTTCACCCGCACCGCTTTCTTTCTTGTTCTGTGTTTGCTCTGCAGGTGGAATTTCGCTCGTGGACGGTATTCCTTCTTCTTCAGTTGCAGCCGCGTGAGTCTTTGGAGGGGGTGTGGTTGTGGGTGTAGGATCTGGTCCCACTTCAGTGGTCACAGGCGGAGGTCCCTGTGTCGGGGTTGGTTGCGAATCCATATCGAGCAATCGACAGGGTATCTTCAATGTCAGCAATTTTGCAGATATCTCGAATCTGCTGGTCCTCCTTGTTTGGGTCTCAGCCAGCTTTGTATGGACGCAACAGCAGCTGTCGAGCTGAAGCCGCGCTACAGCCTTGCATGCGTGCAGCTAGGCGACCTAATAACAACACCGTAGTTACCGCCATCAGGGCTCATAGTCGCTTAAAAATCGACTTGTGGCGCGCTATCACCAGATTATGCGCTGTAACGACAGGCAATCGAAAGACTTCATTGGCCAGGTGAGGTACTTCGACCAAGTGGCCGACATCAAAGTCGGCACGAGATAGGGCCTCTCGGGGGACAGACATAACGGCACAGATGCTGGCGAAGCTGGCCGTAGCCTGTCTCTATTCATCCGGCCCTCGAGAGGGCGAGAGGGCAAGAGGGAGAACGCTGTGCCTCAATTTTGGTGCCGGCCGCGACTCCAACATGAGCTGAGCCGTTCGGGGCCAAAAGCTCGCTCGCTGCTGTCCGTTATGCGCGCATATATTGCATGCTGCATGCACCGTAAGCTGCCATGTGAATGTGGCGTAAAAAGGATGGCACGCCAGCGGATCGCTTACAGTTCAGCTTCTCGATTGAGGTAGGATATCACGCGCAGCGAAGGCGGTCTTGTTATAGCGCATGGTCTTTCCGGGATAGCGACTGCTGCCAAATTAGTGGAAGCGTCCAGAGAGTCAACATGGCACATCAGAACGAGATTGTCGAGCCCTTTGTCGTGAATACGGCTGCGGCAATCATTCGACGCGACTCCGACGTCGACGTCGCGTGGGATTCAGCCGTGGAGAAATTCACACCTCCACCAAGACCTTCGTCCAGGTAATCAGCCCCGTTTGCTCATTCCGTGGATAATCACCGTGGGACACAATGCTCAACATAATTCCGAGAACAGTGTCGTAGAAAGCACAAGGCATTTCAAGAGATTTGTAAACGCCCTGACCCGAGAATCCAAGAAGCCCGAGCTCAAGACCTTCCGATGGGGCCAAGGCTCGACCATCGCCGACGTACAACGCGAGGCAAACGCCGCCTTGGATGCCTATGAGGAGCGTGGCAACAACTTGAAGAGTCACTTCTTCCATACTTCTGGCCGCAACTTTAGCAACAATGCCTCAGCAGCGGAAGTGTTGCTTGACTTTCTGCCGGGTGGCGAATACACATCCATCCTTTGCGGAGCACTTACACTGGTATTCAGAGTGAGAGAAAAACCGATCCCTTATGGTGATATCGGAGGCTAACAGCGTACTAGGCCGCCAGCAGGGTAGCCAAAGTGCGCGAGCAGGTCCTCAACTGCCTTGGAAGTCTTACTCGCACAGTGGAAGGGACGAAGAGCTTCCAAAAGCTCTACTCCGGCGATAGGAGGCTTTGGGAGGCTGCTGAGTGTTTGTACATTGCTCTACTAGATGCCGTGCAAGACATCCTGGCATGGCTCGACGACAGCGCCTGGCGGAGAACCTTCAGCGCACTGTTCAAACAGGACAACTACGCCAGACCGCTTGAGGACAAAATCAAGAACGCTGTCGAGACAAGGGTCAAGGAATTTCAAGATCAGCTAGAGCACTGCCAGCATGAAAGAATCCAAAAGATCCACATTGGCGTGGACGGCATGATCCAGAGTGTCGACGACCTTAAAACTGACGTGCAGAAGATCCAGGTTGTTCAGCAGAGGCACCATGAAGAGCTGACACAACAGCTTATGTTCATGCTCGATGGCCTGGCCCACACTTTCGACTGGCATCTCAAAACAGCGCAAGAGCAACGAGAAGCTTTTGATCGGTTCACGCAAAAGATGTACGACCCCATGGTCTTGCTCATCCGGAGACCTCCCATGATCAGCTCAACCCAGCTGTTGGACCTTCTGCAAGTCCAACGAGGCATGCCAGAAGACGACTTGCATCTTGCCGTTCAGTATGGTCAAACGCTTCCTCCTGGCAGGCAGGCCCGAGCGGCGTCGCTTCTGCAAAATGCAAAATTCCAAACATGGCTCAAATCCGGCAGATGCGAGATCCTGGTCGTCAACGGGAAAGACCCACGCAGCCAGTCCGGAACGATGTCTTCGCTCACTTATGTCATCGGCCTGCTTGGAAGGACTTTGACAGCAACGCAGACAGCAGTACCTTTGCTTTGTGTATGTGGTCAGCACGCTTCGCCCGATGATCCACTCGAAGGAGCCGCAGGCGTACTTCGCCTGCTTGTCTACCAGCTCCTCATTTACGTCGGAGATTCCGCAGATCTATCCCTGCTCGACTACAACTTTGTCGAAGCAGTCAAAATGGGCGACATCAGATTTCTCCGCGAGCTCTTCCGGTCGCTTATTGTTTCCGTGGTGTCCGTCGCTAACAATCCCCGTCCGATTGTGTGCTTAGTGGACGGCGTATCATTTCTCGAGACAACGTCCAGAAGGCCCGATTTTGAGACGCTGATTGCTTTCCTCCAACAGCTAGTGCTCGACATCAACGAGCTCGGCGGACTTCTCATCTTCAAAGTCCTGCTCACCTACCCCTACATGAGTGGTTACGCACACGATTGGTTTCCGCCTGAGGCTATCTTGACCATGGGCGAGGAAACTGGCGGCGATCGTCATGGTTACAATCTAGTACGATTGACCTCGGCCTCCGAAAACCTGGTGCTAGGTCCGCCGGAATTGCACAGGCATTCTTCAGCGCCGTAAGCGCCTGCCAATGTTCTTTACAAGGCAGTCGACCACAGACTATCAGATTTTATGTTTTGACTGATCCTGACTTTGCGTGTCACAAAAGATTGACTTGAGAGAACTTCTTTGTTGAACCAAGACATCAGTCCCTTTTTCCCAACCTTGTC
>Ga0265797_10000783_pt1 | contig 57734 bp, 54 predicted proteins | sample P2T30metagenome_FD_192433 | JGI IMG/M metagenome (GOLD analysis project Ga0265797, IMG submission 192433) | Plant litter microbial communities from East Loma Ridge, Irvine, California - P2 T30 | ecosystem: Environmental > Terrestrial > Plant litter > Unclassified | place: USA: California...
ATGCCGTCTGGAACGGCCGTCCTCGCAGCAGCCGACAACGTCATCAGCGTTCTCGACATTGTAGCCGCAAAGCCGATCCACATGCTGCGCAACCACCAGAAAACTGTGACCGCGCTCTCATTAGCGAGCAATGGCGAACGCCTCCTCTCCGGTGCTCTCGACGGCCACGTCAAGGTCTTCGAAACAACAGGCTGGAACGTCGTAGGTGGGATGAAGTACCCGTCGCCCATCCTGTCACTCAGCGTCATCCCGAACCAAAAGGAGGACAGACACATTGCGGTGGGTATGCAATCCGGTCTTCTCTCGATCAAGACCCATCTTTCCGGCGAGCAGAAGGTTCAGGCCCGTGAGCGAGAGAAGGAGATGAAAGCGCTCATGGAAGGCAAGATCGAAGAGTACGACAGGAGCAAGAAGCGGAAGCGCGGAAAGGGCTGGGAAAAGCGTATCCGAGGCAAAGACTTCACCGGCGAGAGCGCAGACATTGTAATCGAGGGCAACGCGCGGGGAAAGATCACGGCCGGACAGCCGTGGGCGCATGCGCTGCGAAAGGGCATGTACGCGCAGGCGCTGGACATGGTGCTCGAATCAAAGGTATGTATTCCGTTCTCCTGTACATCCCTAAGACTAAGGCTAATATCTCCCAAGGACGCAAATGCTCGCAGCCAGTCCCTTACCCTCCTGACCGCTCTACGCCACCGCTCTGCTCTCCGAACTGCTCTCAGCAACCGCGACTCCGTAACACTCCAACCCATCCTCCGCTGGTGCATAAAGAATGTTTCTGACTACCGCATCACACGTCTAACCACCGACGTCGCGCTCGTGGTCCTGGATCTATACGCCGATCAACTGGGCAGAAGCGAGGAGGTTGACGATCTAATCATGGCGCTGATGCAGCGAGTCAAGGTGACCGTCGAAGCAAGCCAAGACGCATGGAAGGTACGTGGCATGCTAGATATGCTCGTCAGCAGCGTCGGCGCAGTAGACGGCGTGGAAGCCTGAGAATGGAAAAGGGATCTTTTGTTTGCATAGCGAAGGCGTTCAGGATCTTGTCACATGTTCAAAAAGTTGTAAAGGCAGCAGCAGCCGTATACGTTATGCACCTTGGATGGGTGATAGAGAGATACCCGGATAAAGCGATTGGTATTGCTTTGGATGATGGGGAACGGTTGATCTTGAATGGTATATTGTACAAGCCAGTTTTCTTCCACCGGCAATATATGCTATACACTGAATTCGTACAATCGTTTACCACAGGCAGTATTGCCGTTGTGATGTGACGGGTCGGTCGGGAAGTGCGGTCCACAGCTTGCGGTTGTCGCGCTTCTTCTGAATCTCGTCTGAGATGCGCAAGCGCGTCTTCTCTTCCTTGAGAAGAACGGAGAAACCTGTCAAGTAATGTTAGCGCCCAATTGTCCAAATTAAAGTGTGCGACAAACTCACTCGTCGTTCGGTGCTTCAGCATGTTGATAGCACCCCGCGCCCTGAACTCAGGGGTCTTCCAGCTCTGCCCGGGTCCCACCCACGCCTGGTCAATGTAGATCTCGCTGGGGTCGCGGACCACCTTCTTACTCCCATCCTTCAACTGGATCGTCGTGTCCTTGAAGAAAGGCACCTTAACCGGCTTCGCCTCCAGACTGCCATTCGTTTTCGACGTCTTGTAGTCCCAAGTATCCTTCGGTCTCCCCGCATCCGTAGCTGCTCTTTGCTTTTTCCAACGCGACACCGCAGCGTCTTCGCCAGCGAGACCCATACCGCGGGCCGCAATGGCTTCGTTCTGCGCGATTTCGAGGCCCTTGATGACGTCGCGGGCCACACGTTTCGGGGAAAAGCGGAGTTGGACGAGGGCTTCCGAGACAGTCTTTCCGGCGATCTGGTTTACGACCTTCTGCAGCTTCTTGGTAGACGTAGGAAGGAGTTGTGACCTGTAGAGTGACTGGCGTTCGGTACGGAGTAACTTCTGCGCCTTTGTCATGCGGCCGTGGCGCTTCACGCCGGAAATGACGAGTTTGCGCTCGAGACGCCTGCGGGCTTTCTGGTCGGGATCGAGTGACATATCCATAAGCTTCTTGTCCTCCTTAAGCGCCTCTTGTTGCTCTCGCTTGCGGTATTTCTCCTTGACTTCGAGTTTCTCCTGTGGGCTCAGGTCTGGCCGCCAGCCGGGGATATCGCTTTCGGGTGGGAAGAGGGAAGTTGGGGTTACGGCGAAGTCTCCTTCACGAGGGGTGGGGCGTACGGGCCCTGCTGATGCGTCTTTTCCTTTCGCACCTGTTCGTTTTGCCCTCTTCGATAGGTAGTCTTCGAGGATCGGGTTGGTGAGGTCATCGTTGTTATTCTTGACCCCTCTGAACTCGTCAGTGCGATGAGCGCCTGAAGAGAAGGTATTGAAGAGGTCATCGTTGTCTTTCTTGCGCCCGAACGAGATATTGCGCTGTGAGATTGAAAGGATCGAGGTTAAGGGTATCCATTGGGTGTGTGGGCGCGCGGCGAGGGCTATTCAATGTTAGTCGTCATGGTGTTGTACCGCCCGGAAGAACGACTAGCGCTCCGATAAGTGCGGAGAAAATGGTGCAGGGAATCAATGTTCCCAGTAATAGCTTACCTGACTGCCCCAGCCGCCGTGAGGGTATCCGGGCGCTCATAGCGATGCTCGACACCACGGCGCTGCGGCGTTGATGATGCCAATGCTGTGAAGTGTCGCGGGAAATTCTGTGGCACGGCGAAAGGCTCCGCGCTGGCGCAGGGCGCTTGCAGGGGATTGGCTTGGCAGCGGGATCATCATTGAACCAGAGCGATCAGAACGCAGAAGAAATGTGCAGGAGTCGTGTCGTCCCGCTCCTGTCCAGACCACCGTCGACCCTAGACTCTTGACCCCGTTGCCTGACGCGCATTTCGTGACGCGCCAAACATTGTGCTGTACCGCCGCCAGCTCACTCCGGGAGTCCGCATCCAGCTGCTCCGGGTCGCGACGTGCTCGCTCCATCATTACTCGATTAGTCGCAGGCCCAAGCTTGCCTGGTGCACCTAACCACCTTTTCTTCTAGACCGGGTGTAGGCCTTCTCACCCACGACGCCGACGAGGTCATCTCCCATCACACTCGCTATCCCCATCGCCTCGCGCCTCCGACGGTCCTTTTCGCGCCAAACGCCCGCTGTCGTCCCATGCCGCTCGTTACGAGGGACCCGATGCCTAGTAGTTTCTGCAGCTCGCGACCATAGGAAGAGAGAGCATCGACAGACGCCTGGCGCGCGTGTAGCATTCAAGACAGCTGCTGGATTGCAGTGCGTGCCAAACGAGGGCAAAAGGTCGTGAACGCTGTACACCATGGATATCAACTCGCTATTATCGCCGTCGGACTCGCCTGCGGGCACCCCAACACCACAAGCCGCCCCTACCATCCCGTCGCCGTCACTACTCCGATCCCCGGGCAAGCGCACAAGACGCCAGATGCCATCGCGAACACCTTCGGGCCTAAGCCAACAGATCAGGTCCTCCCCGCAGCCGCCCCAGACGCTCCAACAGCGTGTGCCGTCCCCGGGATACGCCCACATCGCGAACGGCGCAAGAGGAGTACACAGCGCAATGGGAACGCCACAACAAATAGCATCGCCGCATGACGCGCGCATGACGACCCCGAACCCCATGTACCGCCAAACATCCACACCGGGCATGGACACTCTTGCAGGTACGTGCCCGCTTTCTTTGGGGTAGTGGCACAGTGTTGTAGACGGCCCCCATATGAGGGAGCCGCAGCTCAGACGCAGGGAGGAAAGAGCTACGACAAACGACGATGGGTCGCTAGCTCGCAGGGAATCTGCTAACAACTTTCAGACCTTGCCAGCATGCAGCAACAACAAGCTGCGCGCCAGAACTCTGTAGTCCACCAACGGCCTGTCACGTAAGTTCTTCATCTTTGCTGATTTTTCTCGTCCGCTCCATTTCTGAGCCGACGACTGCACCTGCATGTCCACAAGTAGCGCGCTTTGTGTTTTGTGGGGCAGGCAGTGACGTCCGGGTGTCGCGCTTGCCCGTGATCACGGGTTGCTGTAGCCTGTTCCGGCAGCCTAGTTTTGTCGCGCAAACTCCACCACCAAACACTGACCACTTGCCAGACTGCAACACCTCGGACAAAACCTCTCCGGCGAGTCCGTAGCTAGCATCATGTCCGAGGCCTCACCGCGACCGCGCAATTTCATCACTCGCTCTCTCGACCAACAGCACATCGACTGGCTCAACCAACTCGATAAAACGCTGCTGGAAAACCCATTCGACTACTACAGCCATGTTTCGCTCGTCACCATTCTACACCAAGGGCTCCAAAAACACCTCGCTTCGTTCGACTCCGACCCAAACGCGTACGACCCAAATGCGTACGAGTTGGTCCAGACTCTGCGCGATGCATACAAAACCATGTCAGACAAGTACCCGCTTGGCGAGCTCTTGTGGCATTACCGGCTGAACGACGAGAAGACTCTGGCCAAGGATGTGGAGCAGCGCATGGGTGTGCTCGAACTGCACAAGCAGGCAACACAAGAGGAACCTTACAGCGCAAAGCTTTGGGCTGCATACGGCGAGTATGTGAGCTACCTGGTCGCCTGCTCTTGGGAGCAAGTACCCCCAGAGGAGTGGTCTGAAGAGGAGAGGCTTATTGGTCGAGAGCTCTTCCAACCCCAACTGCTACTGGACGCGCTGCAAGAAGGTGCTGAGAGAGTCAAGTACAACCTCCAAGAGAGCAATCTCGTCTGGGACCGCTACCTGCAGGTTTTGGAAGAAGACCTCGAGCGAGGAGGCTTCAGCCAAGAGAAGGCGAAGAGGGTAGCCGCCATCTACAACGACCGCCTCGGCCAACCACATGCAACATGGGCGAACACCCTTAGCAGATACTCGTCTTTCAATTCTCGCTACAATCAAAGCCACTACGAGCAGGTTATGGATGAAGTGGTGCAAAAGAATACACACATCAAGCAGCAATACGCCAACCGCGAAGAGTACGAGTTCAAACTCCTGCAGGCTATCCAAGCAGGCGACCAAGCTGCAGAGTACACCGCCATGACACGCTACTTGAAATGGGAGAAGAGGACTATGGGTGTCTACAGCTTCCATCTCGTCAATGCACTTTATGAGCGAGCCACGCTCCGATTTCCCGTCGATCCTTCCATATGGGAAGACCACGTTGAGTTTCTCGTTTGGCAGGATAACCGGTCGGTAGATTTACTCAACGTTCTCGAGCGCGCGACACGCCATTGCCCATGGTCCGGGTCACTCTGGTCCCACCGGTTATTGACACTCGAAGCGGAAAACAAGCCATTCGAGGACCTTGAACTTGTCAAGCACACAGCCACTGGATCTGGACTTCTGGAGCACACTGATTTGGATGAACTCATCAAGGTCCAGCTCGCCTGGTGTGGATATCTTCGGCGAAGGGCTTTCGATGACCCCAGAGCAACGGAGGATGATGTTGATGTTGCCGAGGTCGGAATTCGATCGGCTTTGGAGTTCGTCCGAGAGGTCGGCATGAAGAAGCATGGCAGAGAATGGACGGACCGAAAGTACCGTCTTGAGCGCGCCCACATCAAGTTCTGGCTCCAACGCGGTGACATTGATCAAGCCCGGCAGATTCAGGACTCTATCACCAAGTACCAAGAGGACTCTTACGACTTCTGGTATCGCTGCTACATATTCGAGATGCTCCTGTGGGCGCCACACGCAACGAGGGGCAAGCAAAATGCAGGTCAACCGTTATTGCCGCCCACCCAGGCCACTGCCATTCTGGAACGTGGCATGAAGCGCTTACAAACGATTGATCAACCCGAGCTGCTCATCGACATGTACATTAGCCATTGCGAGCAGCACGAATCAGCGTTTAAGGTGCGTAGCGCAACGATCGAGCGACGACGAGCTGAGCGCATCGTGTCCGTCCGGAGGGAGAAAGAACGAGCACTTGCGGCCGCTGCAGCTCCGCCACAAGACACGCCAGATAGCCAAGTCGGAGACAGCTCAACGAAGCGGAAACGGGAGGACGGTGACGAGGACGCGGTATTGAAGAAGAGCAAACATGTAGAGATCTCAGAGGCTCTTGACGGGGTCAATGGTCAAGCCAGAGTCGCGAGCGAAGCACCCTCGGAAGCTCGCTCTACAGGACCGAAACGAGATCGCGAGCACACTACAGTCATCGTGAAGAAGCTACCACTCAACACTACACAGACTCGAATACGCCAGTTCTTTACCGACGCAGGCACAGTCCGCAATCTAGTACTGAAAGAGGAGAAGGATAGTCTCACGGCTGTGGTGGAGTTTGAGTCACCCGAAGAAGCCCAGTATGCTCTGAGCAAAGAGGCGAAAGGATTCGAGGGTCACAACATATCGATTGAGCGAGGCCAAAGCACGACACTATACGTCACAAACTACCCTGCGCATGCCGACGAAGCCTGGATCCGGAATCTCTTCAGTCCATTCGGAGAAATTATCGGCATTCGCTTCCCTTCACTCAAGTACGATGCGCATCGCCGGTTCTGCTACGTTCAATTTGCTTCAGCTGAACAGGCAGTCGCTGCGACACAGCTGGACGATACTGACGTTGAAGGGTTGAAGCTAATCTCAAAGATCTCCGACCCCAACGCCAAAAAGAAACGCGATGGCGCTACCTCCGAGGGTCGCGAAGTCTACATTTGGCATCTCAACTTCAAGGTCAAAGAACGAGAAGTTAGGGACGCCTTCTCCAAGTTCGGCAAGATTGAGAGGACCAAGTGCCCAACTATCAGGTCGACTGGCAACAACCGCGGTTTCTGTTATGTCGTTTACGACAACAAGGATAGTGCTGATGCAGCAGTGGCAGAAATGCATGAAAAGGAGTTTGCGGGCATGAAGATTCATGTCGAGATTGCAAAAGAGCGTCCTGACACGAAGCCAAAGGTGCAATCAACTCTCGAGAACACGGAAAATGCAGCCGCTCGCGAAGGTACTCCTGGACAGAGCGACGCTGCTCCTGAAGCCGCTATCAAGCCCGCATCCTTCATGGACCGATCCATTGCAATCCTCAACCTGCCTGACACTGTGCCTGACGTGCGCATCAAACCGCTTGTCGAACAGTACGGCTTCAAGAGGATCAAGCTCGAACCCCATCATGGTGGTGCGATCATTGAGTTCACAACCGTGGAAGGTGCTGGCAAGGCTCAGTTTGCGCTTGAGGGTACAGATTTCGAGGGAAGGAAACTGCGCATCGGTACAGTCCAGGACCTCAACAAGCAGAAGGGAGAGTGGAAGGCGAGCAACAGCTTCATCCAGCCAAACCGTGTCAACCGACCTACTGCTGCTCGCGGTGGACGAGGACGAGGAAAGCCCGGTCTTGGTCGCCCAGCTATACCGAAAGGTGCTACAACAACAAACGGCGAGCCGAAGAGCAACGCAGACTTTCGCGCACAGTTCTTGAAGGAGCCTGCGAAGGAGGCAAACAAGGACAACGACAAAATGGAAGAGTAATGGCAGAGGATGGGAGTACGGTCGCATGTTAAGGCCCTACACGGGCCTGACTGGTGTTTATCAAGGCGCGGGATTCAACGGCCGCTTACGGTTCAACTGCATACTTTGGCGTTTGAGGATTGGCTTCGCATGGATCGGAGCCGGTATGGTTGGCTTTCGATGTCCTCTTTCCTCTTGGTCTGGTGCTGAGCACTGTGTATGTAGTATAATATAATGAGTGTAAACTATTGCTGATTCTTATCTGATTTTGCAGTACGTGCTAGGAAGAAACAAGAGCGAGTAGACGCTCGCTTGCATGATGCCACACGTGATTCGCCGTGTTGGAGTTTTCAACGAGTCTGCATCAATGGTGGGACACAGCCAAGCTATCATGTCACCCTGATCAGGCCGCCGGGCTATCATTGAAAGTGGGCCGCCAAGCTTACCGTACCGCAGGGCCCAGATCGATCAGGCTTCATGTGTCGTGATTCACTAGTGACGCCCACTCGTCTTCCCCGACGTTGTACACTCGTTTGCACTATCCGAAGACCGGAACACTTGCGGGACACCACGAGCGCTGACGTTTGCTGCCTAGAGTCGCTTGATCTTAGAGAGGGCGCGGCATGTCAAAGCCATACATGCTACTGTACAGTAGTGCCTCGGCTGTATGCGCGTAGCCGTCGCATGGACTATCACGACTCGAGCAGCTGCTGTCTTGTTGTCTTTGGAACGGCATCTCCTCTCGTGTCTTCCTTGCGATCCAGTAAACGATTCACGGGAGACTACAAGCTCTGGAACCCTTTCGGCCCCTTTAGTAGTCTTGAGTTCCATGTCTCTATTGCGATAGAAGGCTAATTTACATGGGCTGCCTGTTGAATGCGGCTTCCCGAAATGCTCTATGCAGGAACAGCCGGATGCTGGTCAAACAACCCTGGCTTGAGTAACCTGAGCTTTTCCATACGGACAGGCGAGGGCAACTTTCTTGTCTTAGCGAACTTACTCTCGCCCTTATAAGAAGCTGTTATGCCTGTTTCCTCGGTATGCTTCACTCGACTCTACATCGACCTGACGGCGATACGACTACACGAATTAGCCTACGATAGGAAAGCCGGTTGTTAGTACTCAAGGTAACGACTGTGTGTCATTGATCGTTCTCCAATTCGACATGAGTCGCCCGACCTTCGACGATGATGGCGACTGTCATGATCCAGATGAACACGATTATACGGATGATGCTTTCGGTACGTTTCCCTATCTCAATCAATTCCTATTGCTCTTTGTTTCTCAAGCTCTGGCCGTCGCCTCGCGTACCAAAGCGCAGCTTCAATGATAATCGCAAACCAAGACCGGGCCGCTGCCTAGGTCAAAGGCACAGGCCCTTTGCCTCGTTTTTTTCTCCTCTTTGTCTTTCTCCTCTCGTTACTCTCTACACAAGCAATATGTGGCACTGCGTTTACTAAATTCGTAGGCACTTTTACCTGTCCATACACTGGCATGATGGGCGACGAAGTATACTCACTCAGTGAATATCCATTGGTCCCCATCGTTGAGATGCAACAAAATGATTTAGGCGTTCGGCACATGGATTCGCCAATGAATATGTCGCCGGAAAAAGCTCCACATCAAAGCATCACTGCTTCCGATGGCACTCATGAGCAGACCTGCTTTGTGGATACCATATCGCCTGTGGCTACAAGGCTCCCAGCTGATTTCAGGTAAGCGAACACTGATACTCTCATCATGGAATACGAACTGAGACTTGTGCAGTCAGGCAACATGCCTATCAATACTACCCACGCGGTCGCAGGAGAGCGATGATGAAACAGCTGGAGTACAAAACTATGAGGCACTTTTGCGCGCATTGAATGGCCCATTTCCAGCATTAGAGGGGACTTATGCCCCTACGCAGGACATATTCGCAGTCCAGCTTATCCCAATGGATGCCTGCGATACCGACTCAGCTATTCCAGACCACAGCTCCATCCCCACCCTTCAGGTGGATGACGATATGGACGCTATCATCGGTACGATCCGCTTGAGCGGCAACATCAGATGCCACTTATTTGGTTGCGCGCACACCTTTGGTCGGCCCACCGACCTCAAAAGACACTACACTGAGTTCCATGCAGCCCATAAGCTTGACTGGTGGTGCATCGAGCCAATGTGCGAACGCAGCATTGGTGGACGATCTTTTCGTCGCAAGGATAAAATGAGGGATCATGAAAGAAAGGTGCATCGTCGCGGTATCGATCGAAAACGACGTTGACCAGTGGCAAGGATTTGAGTTGACCTGCGATGCTTCGGCATGGTTAAATTGTTTGTTGTGTAGCATGGAGGTCTCTTCGTCGCGTGGCATTCTGTGTGTTTGGGAGGGAACCTTTTGTTGTACTTGGATAAGGCTTGGGGTCTTCGTTCGTAGTAAAATTGCTTCACGGGAAATGCAAGTCATCTAAGCCCGATTTTCCTAAGCAGCAGCGGAGGCGCTTCAGCATAGCATTCCTGAACAATTGCGATACCCTTGCAATGGGCTTTCTAACCCTGTCGAAAGTTACACACAAAGCCTCATCGGTGGCTGATCATGACACAACAGCTCCCCGCCACGGGGTGGGTGCCCGTCAGCCAATGAACCCAAATGAGCCAATGTACTTCCAACAGGGATCGGAAGCGTGCATGGATGCGCGATAGGGCGTAGGTATCGATGCGCGTGGGACGTGGTAGTACAAGCGGCACCGCAATCGGGTGGCGTGTTGGAACGCGATCGTTTGGCACTGTGAGGGTACCTAGGCACGCTAGGTAAAGCGGCTGGGTGACAGCTGCATCCGCGTTTGTTTATCGATAACGAGGAACGCGAGCTGAAGCGTGTCACGGACTAGAGAAGGCACGTAGTTGTATTTCCATAACGAGATGCTGCCTTTGCTCAATCTTCGCGTTTCTTCGTGGTCCCTCTTCGCGCGACAGAAGCGGCTCCTATCGCGTTGCTGTGAATCCTCTCGGGTCGGCGTGGTCATTCACTCATTCATTTGGTGGTCAGAGATAATCGTCTGACCCCATCTGATTGTGATGGGCGTGGGCTCTGGCACGTGATGCGGGCTATTCACTGCTGATATCACAGAAGCGACGTGTGATTGAGAATGGTGAGAGTTTGAGCGAGTGACATTTTATTTTTACATCAAGGTTGTGCTGACATCCAAGCAGAAGCTCGGGGCTTTCCAAACAAAGAGTTCAGACGGAGACAATGAGTGCATCTCCAGCTTCGAGTAAGTATGAGCTGAATCAGGAGGCAGGGGCAGCAGCGCCAACGACAGTCTTGCCAGACATGGTTTCGAGACGTTTGAATCCTCCATGCTGCTTGACGCCCTCCTGCAGCTCGACCATCCGCTTCTGATCGCCAGTAGGGTCGTCGGCTTCCTCCTCCAGACCCCAAGCCAAGTACTCGTTCGTGTAGTTAGGCTTGAAACTGTCATCCAACACACCGAGCCTCTTGCCGTAGCGGGTGACCTTCTCCCAGTCACGCTGTACGTTCTGAAGATCGGGACTGAAGTACGCAAAGCTACGCTCAAAGATCTTGCGGTTGGTAGGCGTGTTCATGGCCGACTTGAAGTTGCAGAACTCCTCCCAGGCTTGATCAGGAGACGCGAGGACGAAGTCGGTCGCGCGCTTGCATGCGTGAAGGAAGGCGCGGACTTTCTCGGGGTTCTGCTCAATGAAAGCGTTGTTGCCGATGTAGAGGATGCTGCAGAAGCAGCAGCAGCCGAGTTGAGCGAGCTCATCGATGCGCAGCATCTTCACTTCGTCGCGCGAGCGGTTCTGGCTCACGAGCCACTCTTCGAGCTCGACCATCTGGACGTTTTCGAGACCGATACCGGCGTCGATTTCGCCAGTGATGATGGATCGAGTGACGTTCATGCCGACACGGACGGCTTGGTAGTCATCAGGTGACATGCCGTAATGTGCAGTGAGTTCGTCGAGTTGGATCTTGCCAAATTCGCCGACGTAGCCGATCTTCTTGCCCTTGAGGGTGGTAAAGTCGGGAGTGATGCCGGACGATGTCAGGTACACGACACCAGTGAAAGGTTCATTGAGAAGAGAGCCAATCGACTGAACCGGAAAGCCGCGAGCGGCGGCGGCGAGCGTATGGATCATCGCCTTGAAGCCGAGATCGACCTTGCCAGATCCGATGATCTCAGTGACATCCTGGGATGGTAAGCTGATGAAGTAAGACAGCTAGTATTGACCATACACTAGGATCATTGGGCTCGAGAAGAGCGACCTTGATGCCTTCATCCTTGAAGTATCCCTTGCTCTGAGCAAGATAAAGGGGAGCGTGGTATGGCGTAGCGTGCCTATCTGCAGTCAGCATATACTTCGCCCAATCTGGATGCAAAGCGCACCAGTTGGTCAAGAAGGTGATCTTATCAGTCGACATCTTGACTTGGTTGCAGAAGCTGAGCTAGTCAGTACGCCAACATAGTGGGGAAGGGGTCATCATGAAGCAGCAATAGTCCTTCGCGCTGGAATTATCCAGATCAAGTTTGAACGGTATGATCTCAGAACAAGCCATCAGCGATCAGATCCCGAGGAGGGACCTGAACCGCTGATGGTTTGAACACCCGCCATGCTTTGCTTCTGATGGTTGAGATGGGTACCTGATGATGCCATGCTGGGCACCTTTTACTTGACCGAGATACAATTCTGGTGTGCGAAGAGCGAGGCCAAATAGGCTTCACTTTGCTGGTTCGATGATAGCATCGTACCAAAGTGGGTTGTATTGGGTTGGTGAAAGCTGGATATGTGCGACTGGAAAACGTTGAGGAGCAACTGAGGACGCAGTTTGAGGCCACGGCTAGAGCCGGATACTTATACTTTACTTCTCATACTGTCGACTGAGGTCATGTATGGATAAATTGCTCACTGTAGGTGCATGTGTTGGGACATGGTGGGGCAATGAGGGGTACACTTCCCGCGCGGGTCAAAACACATCACTGAACCACAACACGCGTCTCATCATGCAGACGGGATGTCTTTCAGCAATCATCATTCGTTCAGATTCAAGTACGGATTGTCCGTAAGCCGTGGCTCTAATTTGGGTGGGCGATCTAGGTTTGCTGAACCACATCCTTGGGAACTCACATGACGATCTTGTCTTTTTTTAGCGAACGGATTACTTCATTGAGATAGCTGCGTCGCGCCAAAGTCAAACAAGTAGGAAGAGATAATTGTCTACTGCTGCAATTCCGTGGGCTGATGCTTTACGTGTCATCGGAGCATCAGCAAATGACACGCACTATGACTAAACCTTCCCCTCCGAAGATCGGTAGTATGAATCATCGAGGGTATCTCGCAGATGCAAAGATTCGTGGGATGCCATCGAAATTACAACACTTCCATCCTTTCTTGCAGCCACCCGTTCAAGCCCTGCCACATTGAACTATCCATGTCTTCATCTTCCAACCTCTTGCAGAAGTGCCTCAAAGCCTCGCATCTCTGCTTGATCCAATCTCTCTTTTCGTCTTCGCGGCCTCCATGCAGCTCTCCAGCAATGGCATGTGCTACCTTTGCTTCGCATACCGGACACAAATATGGCGGTTGTCTTACATCCTCCTTCATGCTACCTGTACCCTGCATATTACATGCATAGTATACACAATGGTCGAGCGCAAAACAATGTCCTAGCTCATGTGATACTGTACGCGCGAGACGTGAGAACCAAAGCGCCTGCACTTCTTGCACCGATGATGTAGGCCTGTATGTTGTCGCGGCTTGGGTAGCCTCTTTCATCGCCCCACTCTTGCTTAGCTCTTTCTGTTTCTTCGTCGCAGGTTTTGTCTTTACATCCTCTACAGCACATAATTCATCGACAAAGGTTTTGCAATGACTCCACGGCCACATGTGGTTTCGGTCGATCTCCTCTCCTTTCCGTTCATCTAGTATTGGGTTATATCGCGCAGTCTGCACGACAGCCACTCTACTGCCTCCATACGCCCTGCCACAGCAGAAGTCGTCATCGTCGGACTCGTAAATATCGTGGTCGACTAGGAGGACCATTGCATAAGCGTCATCGGGAAGGATTGAAATGACTGTATCGAGGATGTCGTCTAGATTCAATTGAGCAGGGAAAGCATTGTCTGGCGCAGGGCGGACGCGGATTCTGGTACATCGATCTCCGTGCGATAGGCCAACATACTTCGGCAAAGCGGCGCTGCGACAGCCCTTGGCAGACTTGGTATTGGAGCCCCATGATGTCCAGGTCAATGGCGTGGGGAAGAGGCGAACTGGCATATCGTGATAAAATGCGGTAAGATAGTCGACGAAGTGATCTGCAGATGGAGGAGAGGGTCCAGCTTCGGCCTCGCCTTTGACTTCATCGTAACCGGTGGGTACTACCCAGTGCCTCATAAAGTCCGCTTTGAAACTGATTCCAGGCACTTGCACCACGTACAACTTATTCCTTCTTGGCGCCGATGATAGTTTGTTCCTACATTCCTCGTTCAGCCAGTCCTTCGTACTTTGCGGTGAAGAATCTGGGTCATAGTTGAGCTCGTCGTGAGGGAGGACTAAAGGAGCGGGAAATGTCCCAATGGGATGATCCTTGACACTCTTCGGCGTTCCTCCAGATGTCGTTTCGGCTGCTGCGCGTGCTGCCGCATCTGGTTGTTCATATCCAGCTAATTCTGCGAAGGGCGAGGGATTTAGTTGTAAAATGGTGTGCTTGCATGCCATAGCGAGTGTCAGTACAAAAGGAGGCGAGAAGAATGAGAGGGAAGAGGGAGAAGGGAGTAGGATAAGGACTGCTGCCTAAATGATGGCTGCTTGTCTTGGACGCTAGGCAAATCCCCGCGATTCATGTCTACACCTCGCTTTATCCTGCCTCCCGCCTTCCATTCCCTGTGTTTCTTCGGCCGTTGATTTACCATAGCGGATCGTTCCTTCCCCAGTATAGCAGACTTCCTCCGATAGCCAAGCTGTTGAAGATGCCAACGTAGTGACCCGCGATCTTGTCCTTCGCCCCATACGCGCTGACAATCACCGTATCCGCGACAGTTGCAACTAATCCCGCCATGACCGCAACACCCAAGCTCCTCCTATCTCGCAGTACCAGACCAAAGACTGCCAACAGGACGCCGTTCTGAACGTTGCGCGCTGCTATCGCTGCAACCAGGGCTTTCTTGGTCTTCTGATCCTCGTCGTAGGTACTTTCGGTATTGCTGGATCGTTTCGCAGATGCGGGTGATGTGTCGGACTCGGCCGAGATGGGCAGACCGTAGCCATCAGCGAAGAAGGAAGGGTTTCGTAGACCTATTATTCCGAAAGGGACGATCTCGAGGGTTGCGATGAAGAGCGCGAGGCATTCCGCTGGGGGAGGTAGGTGGTGGAAGAGGTTGCGGGCTTGTGTCGTCATGGTGGCGGACTGGTTCGACCGTCAGGATGGTCTCGTAGAGAGTTGCAGCGCTGCAATGGTTGAGAAATGAGACGAGACATGGTGTAATCTTATAGAATTGGTTGCCATCGATGCAGGAGAGATGTAGGTGTATGTAGACTTCCTTGAACTCCCATTGGCTGACGAGTTCGGACTTCGGATGCGGGGATCGCAGGGCTGTCGCGTCGACGCGTCTTCCGCCCCATCGCTTCCCGCCTCATAGCTTCTACAGCGTGTTAACACCACTGTGAAGACGAATACAAGAGTGCTACTTCGATTCTCCTGGCAAATCTCGCGATCAAGGCTTCCTGGCATGCATTATAGTAAAGACACGCCTTCAGCGAGCCACGCGCCGGTCGATACCGGGTTTTCCTCCACACCCAGCGAGCGCGCTACAATGCCGAATGAAAGGGGAAGATGGTTCCACGAAAAGAGAAGCGTGAATGGCGATAAGGAGTGCTCTGGAAAGAGATGGAGAGTGAATATCAAGTTCCGTTAATTCTGGACTTGGCGCGCACGGGGAAACAGAGTCGTGGAGGCATCATGGCTGAGTGCATACCGGGAGGCGTATATGTGCTATCGCTCATTCACTCTGTGAGTATGAGTGGGCGTATTGGCTCGCAGTAGCGATTATCTTGGGATTGGATGGGGTTACTTCCTTGAAGCGGATAGGCACATGGCAAACTCGTCTATCCGTGGTCTCGTCCTATCAGAGGTTGGTGATCTCAAAAATCAGCGCACGTAAACGCATCGCTACCATGCTTTACCTGGAATTGTGAAAGGCTTTGGAAGCGGTACAATGATTGTCTGCATGTGCGGTGAAACTGGGTTCAGCTTTTGACAGCTCGACTGCGCCTGCTTCCTGTCGAATTTTCCCTTGTGTGGCGCTCTTTCCTTCCGAGTTTGTCTTCACTCGACTCTCAACACCACGGAAAGCTTGGACTCGCCTCGCACACTTCCGCCTTCACACGCGCCTCTCAATTTTGCTAGCCGCTCCCTCCCCAGTACATAATCGGCCCTCCCTCACCTTTCTTCTTACTCTCTCCACACTCGCTCCTCAACTGCGCAGCTACAGCTCTTGCGTTCCGAAGCCTCTACCGCCAAAATCTTCTGTCGACCTTGCGCAACTTGAGCCTTCCCTAGGCGATCTGTGTCCATCAAGCGAGCTTCGCCCTCACCTCCGCCTCCCACACCTCACGAGCCGCGCCCCAACCCCCGATTTCTACCCCGTACGTCAAGTGATCGCACAAGATGGCGACGGCTCCTTCCTTTTGGGCTGCTGGCGGCAGCAAGATCAAGTCCGCCGACTCTCCAAACCCTAAGACTGCAGAGGCGCCACCCAAAGCGAAACCAGACCCTCAACAGAAGAAGGGCCTTGTACTCAAGGGTATGACCAACGGCCAGAATACGAACGGCGCGTTCAACGGTACCCATGCCAAGGCCGCCATTGGCAAGAAGACCAACTGGGCTGATGAAGACGATGATGATAACACCTTCATCGCCGAGTTCATGAGCCAGGATCCGAAGATCGCCACCCTCGAGACTACTGTTGCCCTCAAAGAGGAGCGCGTGAAGGAGTTGGACGCGCTGGTCGAAACCAAGACGCTTCGTATTGCGGAGCTCGAAGGCGCAGTCCAGGACAAGGACGTTCATATTGGCGATCTCGAGACGGATGTCCAAAAGAAGGATGTTGAAATTGAGAAGCTGAAGAAGGTGCATAGCGACCAGCTCTCACACAACCATGAGCTTCTGCGCGAAGCTGAAGAGAAAGACAGCCAGATCAAGAATCTGAAGGCTGAGCTGGAAGAGAAGGCGTCGACCATCGGTAACCTTGAGCGCGCGAAGAAGGCTGCGACCATCAACAGCCTCGAGCAGGAGTCGGCCGCACTCGTCCCCGTCCCCACTAACGACGAGGTAGTCACTGAGGATGAAAGCAAGAATGAAGGATCGGAAAAGATCAAGTCTAATGGCGCCGATGTCGTTACCGAGACGAAGACTAAGGCTGAGAAGACCGCATCTGTGGCCTCTGATTCGGATAGCTTTGAGATCGTCGACGCTCCCATGACTGAGGAGGTCAAGAACGAGAAGCCTGCGACCGTCGTCACGAAGCAGTCCGAGGACACCGGAACGGCAAAGAGCACCAGCGGCCCAGCCCTCCCAGCATCTCACTTCCCCACGTTCGTGGCAAAGGAGACGCTGAAGGTCGTTCCTCCGGCTCCGAAGCCCAAGACCCTGACCTTTGGCATTGACATGTCCAAGTACGGGAAGAAGCCAGCCCCGTCTGCTGTTGCAAAGACCCCACCAACATCGTCACCCGTTGCCGAACTGAACGGCCATACCACACCCTGGGGCCACTCGTCTAGGCAGACGCGCGACAAGACGGGTGCCATGCCAGAGCTCAACCCCGCGGCTGACATTCGTCACATGTCGCACGGGCAGCGCGTCGTCTTCGGTAACGGTCCCGAAGTAATTGTAAAGCTCGGAGAGTCCAAGCTCGCTACTATCCCCAAGTACGTCCTGATGCAGTGCTCAGGCAAAGCTTATAAGTACTTCACCGCCAACCCCGATGTGACCTCGTGGGTTCTTCCTGCTGGGTCAATGGACGCTGATGCTGCGACGGCACATCTGAAATGGATGGACGAGATGACCTATCAGAGCAGGGTCTACTCTGTCCGGCTCCAAACCGAGACCGTGTATGATAAGAAAAATCTGCACATCTGCCGCGCTGCTCGCGTCCTGGGCCTGAACAACACCTACGTGGCGCAGTTCACCAAGCAGTTCTGCGACCGCATTCGTGCTCAGGATGTGTCGTTCGAGTTCATGGACCTTCTCTGCCAGCTGGCATACCCGGAAAACGACCCGCTGTTTGACTGCATGGTCCATAACCTTGTCAACCAGAAGAAGGTTGGCAACGCCAAGGGCGCGGCCGATTTAGAGAAGTTGATGGCCAAGCACCAGTCCCTAAAGGAGAAGGTGGAGAAGATTGAGAAGCGAATTGGAGGTCGTCCACGCAAGACCTGGAATTCGCCTGAGGGTAGTGCTCGTGGTGGGAGCAACGACCGCAGCGGCAGCAAAGGTGGAAACCGTGGCAAGTCAGCACCGCGCAACCCGCCTGTCGCACCAGCGCCTGGAACCAAGCCCGTCACTCCGGCGCCTGGTGACGCGTTGTTCAACACTCTCCACTAGGCCCACCTAGTGACATGACGCGGTGTACGGGAGGGAGGGATGGAGTGCATCGTGGAAAAAAGATGGATGATTAACGACTTCAGCGACGCGAGCGCATTCCAATGCGTTCAAGCGAGCGAGAGTACTGTATGCTCTGTAGTGCTTTGCATTTACAGCGAAAAAGGGTATATAGAGCGAAAGCTTGATTCATTGATAAGGCAGTATAGGATGTCTGGGTGTATCTTCAGCGCCATCAAGGAATGTCAGGTAGTTATAGTTGGTAATGTCATCGATGGACACAAACATGTTTCATACGTGATACATTTGTGCAGCAAACTCTTGAATATCTCTCATTGGTAGTTGTTTGTCTCTTTGATTCCAGTGTCGTAGCCGAGTGTATGTTCTAACATCTACATTCCACACCCTTCCGACTCACACAAAGATACTTGACGCCCTTGTACGGCGTAACGCCACTGCCCAAGCCTTTACTCTTCTTTTGGTCTACATTCAAACTCTCCACTTTGATCCCACTCGGCAGCCAGCCCTTGACGGAGAAGCTGATGGTCGCACAGCTCGGCATGAGGACTTTGTTTGCCTGTTTGATCTTCGCATCGCTGTCCGGCTTGGGTGCGCTAGAAGATGAAGTCGCAGGTAAAGAGACCTGTGTGCCCTGATCATCGTCATAGTCGTATGTCGACGTCGCGAACGATACAGGTCCACCAGCGTCCAACGCGTCCTCCGCGGATGGATCATCCTGCCCAATTACAGTCCCACGCAATGTAGCCGTCGCACCGACCCCTCCTCCGCGGTCTTGCGACATAAGATTGCTTATCTCGCGACTGCTAATGCGCCATTCTATTGCCCTGTCTCCGGGCGCGTAGCCTGCATCGCCTGTTCCGCGCGCGACGCGTAGATCCGCGACGTTCCTGACGGACGCTGGAAGCGGGATGTGGATGGTCATTTCTTCGATGGCGGGGGCGGACGTGGTTCCTGTAGAGGAGGATACGCGTCCCAGGCTAGCTTTCGCTGCGCTGGGTTGGGAGGGCTTGTTTCCGCTGAAGCGTGGGTTGAGTTGGAGTTTGACTTCGAAATCTGTGCCGGTCGGGCCCAGGGAGGGGTGGACAGATACTGTAGCTGGTATGTTTAGTTTTGGATTTGAAGTCTTTGCGTTCTTCTCTGTGGAGAAGGCATCTAGTGCTGCAGTGCCCAGCAAGTCGACTTCGTACCCAGCGAGCACGAAGCGACCATCTGGCGGCACGAACGAGAGTTCACCTGGCCTCGCTTTCCACTGGTTGAGTCTGACGCAGGGATGGAAGACAGGGAGTGAGACCGCGTTTTGTATGCCACCTGCGCATCCCAAGTGAAGTATGAGATCAGGTATTCCGGAGACCTTGGCCGTGAAAGCGATTGTACCGTTGGCCATGGCAGCTAGAGGGCGACCAGATGGTGACAAAGTGACCTCTAGTGTTTCCACGATATCCACATACATCTCATTGCTCGTATGCCTGACGTTCGCCCTTCTCCACGGCACCGGTGAGCCTGTCTGACTTGAGGTCGGTGATGGTCCTAGTCGTGGGCTTGCTCTTCCACCGCCTAGACCAAATGCTCCAGTAGCAGAGGGCGCGAGCGAGCTCGGTGTTGAAGAAGGCAGTCCCACACCTCCCAGTAAACTCTTGAGAAGATTCGGCGCTTCGACGACATCTCTCAGCGCGTTCGGTTCCGTGTTCGCGATGATTCCGCCATCCACCATCTCGCTGAGTAGTTGCGCGACGACATCGTAGTTTCCCTCGATCTTGCTCGCCAGTAGTGGTGACCCTAGGAAGTCTTCGAGGACGTCGGTCAGGCGGTGGAGGAAGGTGAGGACGGCGAGGGGATCGGTGTCTGCTGATGCCGGGCACAGGAACAGAAGCTGGTCTTGTATTATGCTGTATAGCAGTGTCGGCGGGTTGGTGTTGGGCAGATATATCAGCGGCGGCCGGGGGGCGGGATGCGCGAGATAGAGAGGCAGGAGGACGGAGGATGGCGGCGGGCGGTTGAGGTATGTGTGCTCGAGGAGTGGAGTGCTGAGGATGTTAGCGACGGATGACGTAATCGCTGGAACAGACGAGTCTTACTTGTGCTCATCAAAGATGTAGAGAGCTTCGATTGCGCTCATGGTGGGAAATGTCAGCTGCGAGCCATGCGCGTGGGAAGACGTGAGGTCCGCGTCGTGGGGCAGTTTGGGCGGGGAGCTGCCGGAGCTAGAAAGATCCCTGCATGGCTAGCATGTCATGCAGACTTCTGGTCGCAAGATCTTTACACGATAGAGCCAGCGTGTTGCATCTGAGTTAGTTGCTGGGTTGTCTGTCTAGCGTCGCGATAATGGCGCTGCCACCTCCTTCCGCTCCGACCTTCAAAGAGGCTCTCAAGAATGACAGAGCGGAATTTGAAGATTGCACTCCATGTCGCGTAGTCGGTATTGTACTCTAGAACACACTGTATCTACCTCAGTACTGACATAGTTGTTAGGAAGCGCTACATTTCTGGGCCTCGGCGCCTTCACGTACGTCTCGGGCCATTCACAGATCAAAGCCAACGAAGCCGCGATACGAGCCAGCAAAAGCATGTTCGGAATGCGGAGTAGGGGAATGGCAATAACAGGAACAAGCGCCGTCATGGTGGGCCTGGGGTTATATCGGTGGTTTGCATAATGGGAGGGGTACAAGGAGACGCTTGAAGGTCACAAGCCTGGAACGTATACCTAGGTATTGTAGGTGGAAAGACTTGAGTACAAACTTGGGCATGCATCGGCGTTTGGGAATCACATCTTCACGAACGAGATGAGTCACTGCATATGGCATACAACAGTTGAGGACATGTAATGATGGTATTAACACCCTCCAAAAAAAACGCTATCTACTTCCACCCCCGAATGATGTCCCACCCCGTAGAAAATGCGAAAAGGTATATAGCCTCCGAAATCAATAACACCACAGAATGCGTCTAGTAAGCCTCCCCCAATGCGTATGAAAAATGATCCACTAGCCCTGTGCGCCGTCTGGGTATGATGCAAGTAGTCGTGATTCGTCGAACAGTCGTTCGTGTCATTGCCTGGAGTTCGATGACAGGCCCTCAGGCTTCGAGCTGCGGTGCTATGACATGCGTCCGCGCTTGGATCCTCCGCCTGATGAGCCGTCTCGCCGGTCGTTGAAGCCATCGACGTTGAAAAAGTCGTTCATGAGTCGTCTCTTTTGCCCTGCACCGTTGCCTAGTTGGAAGAGGTTCTGGGCGGCGGATCGTTGGAGGTTTCGGGTAGACGAGCGGTTCGTGGGGCGGCGAGAAGCAGGGAAAGCGCGGCGGGCAGCAGCTGACATGTCGGCGGCAGCGGTCTCGTTTGGCGATTCAGAGGGTAGAGCTTGTGCGGCAGAGAACTCGAAGATGTGGTGTAGTGGCGACATGTCGGCCTCGGTCGTAGAAGCTTCCATCTGGAGGGGCGGCGCAGAGTCAGAGCGTGTTTCCGTGACTGTCGTGGGTACCAGCGTGCGTGAGTCGTCCATGCCGTGGGTTCGGTCCATGATGGGGGATGAGCTTCTGGCGCGGTTGTTGTCGAGGTATTCGTCGTCGCTGTCGCTGCTCGTCTGCTTGGGCAAGCTTCCGTCTAGTCGTTCCGTGGCCCACTGCCGTATTCGCCATCCCTCGCCATCGCCCACACCAATATTCTCCTTGTCCAGGAAGGTGAGCAGCTCATCGAGAGCCTCCTGGTAGCCGTCGGTACGGGCCCTGTCGATGTCGGCAAGCGCCGACTTGTACAGGTGCGTCACGTTGAGGGCAGCGGTGCGGAAGGACTGGTGCACGTCGTGCTGCCCTCTTGTCTTGGGCAGCGACTTGTTGAGGCTGCGCATCGAGTCCATGGTGGTTGTATGAGCTGTTGGCGGCAGGTGCGGTTCTGTCAAATCTTTGTCGGGCTCCACTGCGTTGTGGCCGGTGTTCGGCACCCGTGGGCGATGCAGCCGTGATGGGGAGCGAGGTGGAAGAGAAAAAGTAGATGGAGCCGATAAGGTGAACGACAGTGCTGTTCACTCGGAAGGAGCGTGGCTTCTCGTCGCTCGCTGGGTTGAGGTCGTGCGCTGCTCCTGGACTCGCGGGGTTGACGCTATCACGGCTCTTAGCTCCGGGCTAGGCCCTGACAGCATGTGCCACCCTTCACCCGTCCCCGTCAACATCCTTGATTCACAGCACCAGCTTCCAGTCAGCATACCAACATGACTTCGCACTTAGAGCAACTTCCTGTCGAGCTGTTCGAGCTCGTTGCTGCCACTCTTAATCTCTCGTCTCACAAAAGCCTTCGTCTTGCATCCAAGAGATGTCGCTTCCTCACCCATTCTGTATTTGTAGAACGCGCTTTTTCCCGGCTAAAGACTACTCTTGGACCACCCTCTCTCAACCGTCTCGTCAACGTGGCGCAGTCGCCTCATTTCCGTGGTTCTGTCAAAGTTCTACAGATCCAGCTCCTGACATCAGCGGAGTATAGTGTCCTCGCTGCCATCAGCCGTGTGGGCAGGTTCCCGCCACCCAAACGATTTCCCAGGGTACCTGGCATCCAAGACAAAGATATCAAGGAAGAGGCACCCACATTCGCATATGTCGTGGAAAGCGAGTATCCAACCCGGTTGTACGATGGCCTTGTTCGAGCATTGCGAGGCTTTACCAACTTGACGGCCATTCACTTCCATCCGAGGGGATCCCAGCTCGCGGACTCCAGCAGTCTTCTTTCAGCAACCGATTGCCTATTTCGTAGTAGATGCTTTCAGGTCGTCATGGACGCCATCGTTAACAGCGAGGTCCGTCTGAGCGAGTTTCGTATGGCCAAGTGCAAGCGTGGGACTGCGCTACATAAGGAGGCCATCCTACCATTCTCGGCACTCCAAATACCTACGCAACCTCTAAGGACACTACACCATCGCTTTTCGCACCTAAAATTTCTCACAATCTCTGCTTTGTCTAGAAACAATGACCTCTCTCGCACACCTGGTTGGCAGAATGGGGTCGGAAATATCATTGCCGCTGCACCAGAGTTGAAAAGCTTCACAATGAGTCTAGATCGGACTAACTATGCCGCAGCCATCGTTCACCACATGATTGCTTCTTGCGCTTGCCTTAAGCTAGAAGTACTCCAGCTCATGTTCTGCGCATTGCATGGAAACGACCTAGTCGCTATTATCAGAAGCCAGGCCGCGACGTTGCGACGAGCTGTGTTCTCTGACCTTCGACTTGTGACTGGCACTTGGTCGTCATTATTACACGCTCTAAAGGAGTGTGAGAATCTCGAACATCTGCGCTTCAGCTCGCACTCGGGGGCAGAGCATCCAGTTCGACGTCTGGACGTGGCCCGAGCACATCGTACAATGACCGATATGGTGGATGAGTTCATCGCCGTCTTCGATACTACAGCAGGTGCTCCTAACTCACAAGAAAGTGACTTCGTTGACCCTCATCATCACGCTGGTCCGCCATTGGCCAGAGTCATTACCACAGTACCAAGTGAATGAGAGACCCACCCACGGTTACCAAACTACACCACTCTGCTCTTGCGTTGTCGTTAATCAACGCCTAATCGGTTCACTACTGTCACAGTTCGTCTGAGTGATATTCTGGTATTCACCCACCTCGACGCAACACGACTTGATATACTCCTCAACCGTATCGGTCACACTGAAGATGACACCGATATCCCAACTCTCGAAGGCGGATGTCCGCCTATTTTTACGACAGCTCCAGGCCAATTCTGCCGACGTCACCAAGTGGGAACCGACAATGCGCCTTTCCCTGCTGCGCGGTGGGCTCATCGATTTTACAATTTATGGTCGCCGTGTAGCATCAGCGCCTCGTCTTGCTCTGATGGCTGTATCTCAGAGTGCTCTTGCATTCCTCGCCAAGCATCCTTGCGCACCAGCAATCAACTTCACCTTCGACGTACCCGCTGTACAGTTGCGAGGTGGAAATGGCCAAACAAAGCTCGTCTCCGGGAAGGGCAAGATGCGCGAAGCTCAGATCAAGATCCATGAAGCTGCTCTTGTTGCGATCTCACTGTGGCTTACCGCCCTGTGCACACCCGCACTGATGCCTCTTGCCGGAGCAAACTTCTCGATCGAGACGTGCATCCGCTTCATCTGCGTTCACACTCTACACGCGCCAGAGTATGTCCAGCACATGACTGACAAGTTCATTACGGACGCAGGTAGGCTTGCACTGAGCTCGCAGCAGGTGACAGAGCTTGTCAGGTCGTGCCGCGGTGGTAACGATCAATTGCTCATGGGGCTCGCGGAGAAGTTGATTGGGAAAAAGCTCGACGGCCAGCTCGCCCCTAAGCAACTGAACATATTTTTGTGCAATGCAGGCAACGAATTACTGAAGAAGAAGGTCGAGACTCTGGAGAAAGAGATGGGCTTCACGACGAAAGGAACGGGCTCGAAGACGGCATTGCAGTCCTGGACCGAGGGATTTCCTTCCTTATCCTCCACAGCGGCAAGCCGCTCCGCGGGGCGCATCCATGAGATCAAAGACCATGAGATAAACGAGATCGGCAAAGACGTAATGAAAGTGGATGTAGACGGGTGGCAAGCACCTCCTCGTACGAAAGAGGAAGCGGCAGCGTCGAAGAAGCGGAAATTAACGCACAACAAGGATGGGAAGAAGTAAGAAATTGTCTAGCTGGAGAGGGGATTGACCGGTTCGAGCTGAAGGCGCTGTGGGCTGTGACCTGGACATCCGAGTTGATCTCTGATCGTCGACCGGGAGTACTGTACAGGTCTAGCACGATGCGTTGATGTCAATCTCTAACGATGGGCTGCCTGTAAAGACCCTCCGTATACGAAGGAAATTCTACTCTTCAAACTGAAATGGAAAGAATATCACCGTCTGCTGATGTGCTTACAGGGCTAGACTATTGCGCATCGCCTCGAAGGCTTATACAGGTGATAACTAATACATCCTAACTCATGTCACCTCCGCTCGTTCGTGAACGACCTAGATACCGGTCAGTCCCCACCGACTAAAATGATGGCTTTGATTCGGCACACACCACCGAGCGAGATGTCTACACGAACATGCAGTTGCTCCACAACGCTACCGCCACCACAAAAGCTTGATCTCTCATCGATCAACATCGCTTCCACCATCCCGACATCTAGCGAGAACATGCATGCATCGGAGCTCTAATGAGTGGGTAGTGGGGTAGCGCTGACCGGAACACCAAGGTTTTGCCGGCAGGACGCCTCGCATTCGCCTGCGTCTGCGCAGGTAGCACAGTACCGAATACTTGGGAATAGATCACTCCACTCCAGGGTCTGGCTGAATCTGTGTATGAAGGAGCAGGGCCCGCATGAGATGGAATCGGGATGGAATCGCTGGTAGAACCCAATCTAATTATGGAACCGTGTAGTAGCGCGCTGCGGGCGAGCCCTGACGTCTTGTCAAACTATCGCGAAATGCCTCGCCGTGTCAGCAACGACCCTCAGACCTGACAGTACGCACTCAGAATCTCATCGTGCCCAAACGAGACGACGAAAAAACCAATTCGGCTCTCCATGCTGGGGTCCGAGCAGACTGTGCGACGAATGCACTGCTTCTGGAAACATTCTGTGGATCACCCTTGTGCCGATGCTGTCGATCTCACGTCGGGGATTTTGAGCACCGACAACAACACAGCGAAAGCGCCAAGATCAACATTCCACGACCGCGAAACCCTGAAGCCACTTGTCAGCGCCAGCGCTGAAGATACGTCTATCACACCTGTCAGGGTCCGGGCCTTGCTGTAGCTCGACATTAGTAACTGGGAACGTGTTCCGGTGCGCGATACTAGGCAGGAAGTCGCATGTAGCGCGAGGTCGCCAACGGCTTACACGACCCCCATCCACCAATGCCATGGACCGGAATCGTCAGATCTTAGAAGTGGGTACGGCTCGAATCGGTCAGAATGGATACAAGAGATGCAGAGGGTGAGGAACTGTAGATTGCCGGTGGGTAAGATCGCTGTTTAGTGTTTATCGAATTTCCTACAGTTTTGCGCGGATGCGTCGGTACGGCTGTCATCACCATCGGTCTAATTTTGATCGCGACCCATCTCACGGTCAGCCGTTGAGAGCGGCGAACGTTGGTGTTTGGGTATATATTTCTTTGGAGTTTCTCGAGTTTGGTTTCGTCAGGCTCAACAGTTCAGCACGGTTTCTTCTTTCTTTCTTCTTCCAAATTCGCTAGCCTTGCGTTCATATACTGGTATCATTACGATCGTTGAAGTCGAATCTTTGAGCAACACAACACTATCTCCAAGGGTCTTCGCCACTTCTCCAACATGCGTTACTCTGCCATCACCCTCGTTGCCCTTACGGCGACATCAACTTCGGCCTTCTCCCTATGGCCTCGCCAAAGCTCTAGCTGTCCTTCCGTGTGGTCTGCCGTCGCCACCGAGCTTCAAGCCGACTTTGCTGGCTGTGGCGCAGATGCTCATCAAGCTCTGCGTGCTCCCTTCCACGACTGCATCAACAATGGCTGTGACGGCAGTCTCGTTCTCACAGACGAGTGTGGAAGATCAGAGAACGCCGGTCTCTCAGCTATCTGCACAAAGCTCAAGGACTGGAGCGACAAGTACCAAGTCAGCGCAGCAGACATGATCCAATTCGCCGGCGCACAAGCAATCGCAGCGTGCCCGCTCGGCCCCAGAGTACAAGCACTGGTTGGCCGCAAGGACAGCTCAAACGCCGCGCCTGTCGGAAGTGTACCCAGCAGCCGTGGCACCCTCGAAAGCATCTTGGGCGCCTTTGCTGCGAAGGGCTTTTCATCCGACGATGTCGTTGCCCTCATGGGTGCGCACAGTGTGGCAGTCCAGTTCCACGACGATCCATCGCAAGCCGGAAAAGGTCTTGACTCGACGCCTTTCCGATACGACAACACCTTCTACCAAGAGACCAAGGACCGCAAGGCCCCTTACAGTCTCCAGAGCGATCTTCTCATGTCAAACTCTTCACAGGTATGTATTCACGATCTCAACATTCTTACCTGATCCGTTACTAACTATCTTTGCAGACAGCCACCACATGGACCAACTTTGCCGAAGACGCGAACAGCTGGTCTACCGCTTTCACGAGCGCTTGGGATCGATTTGCTGTCATTGGAAGCGACGCAAGCAAGCTCCAGGATTGCTCGAGCTTGGTCCCCAATGGCTTCGTGACCACGAAGAGGCAAGCGTTCAACATGGCTTTCACCAAGAAGATGAGCGCAAAGTTCAGGTTGTAAACAAGATGACAGCAATTGTTGCTCAGTCTGGATACTAATAGCGATGGCATGGCGTTTGGAGATAGACAATGGTGGTTCTGGGGTGGCTTTACTGTGCTTTTAAGATACTCCGCAATACGTTGCACGTTAATGTTTACTTTCATTAATGTATTGAATTAATCTCATCTTACTCTTGCTGCTATCATCCTTGGTCTGTGCGCGCTGATCTCATTCTGCACTTTATATGGGCCCTACAAAAGAAAGAACGATACGAGTAGATGAGAGAACGATCCTGAACACGTGGGTAAAGCGAGGCGGTGTGGCAGTGTGCTGCCTACGAACGACGCTACCTCAAACTAAAGACGGTTCATCGAAGACACGTCTAGAACCTTTCCACAAGGCGGAGGCTAGACGATATGACTCTCCAGCCTAGCGTCTGAACCTGGAGACACTGATGAGGACTCGGACGTTATTTTCCGAATGCGTCGCAATGCAGGTTCATCTTCACTATCATCCTCGGGCCGTTTTTCATCATCACCACTCACTTTCATCGTATCACGCAGGCGACGCATACATGCGCCTTGGAGCTTATGGCATTAGTTCCGCCGGATCCTAACTTGCGCCACTACACTACTACACTACTGACTTCTGCGAGTGGCACATCTCGACGTGAGTGAAGATGGCGTAAGTACTCAGCAACCCTACTGCCACTCTTGTGCTAACCTGCCAGCAGAACAAAGCGAGCATTCGAGCCTGCCATTGATGCCGGACCTCCTGCTGCGACAAGCACCCGCCGCAAGCGCGCTCGCAAAGAGGTGATCAACGACAAGTCACTGCTGCTGAAACTTCCCGGAGGTAAGTGACATCATCAAAGGAACCTCTTGAGTCTAGTTAAACAGGTGGGCAGAGCTCAGAAACCGTATCTACGAGTACATCATGGAAGATGTAAAGGAGCACAAGAAAGGCACGACTACAAAAGCACCGAAAATTCGTGGAGGGTTGTATAGGACGTTCGACAACGATACGCCAATCCACCTCAAGTACACGTCCATCAAATCTCGCAAGCGCTACAAGAGCGTCAAGCAATGGACAGCCGCGCACGAACGTCGCCCTTACTTCGGTTTGAACCAAGCCTGTCGTCTGCTGCGCGAAGAGTTCCGACCTATCTACATGAGCGAACTCGGGTTCTGTATTGATCTGCACGCTGGCCAGTACCTCGTCGCTTTTGGATCCAACGAAGAAGAACAAACTATCGGTCAGTCTGTTGCGAACATCATGCAAGCTCCGCTTTCAGACGATGGAGGAGACTTACTTCCTTTCCTGGAGAGGCTCCGTGAACTGGAGCAGCCTCGAATGGACAAGCCCCGCATGACAATTAATGGACAGCGACACTGGAATCGAGATACTCTGCTAGCTATACTCTGTTGCGTGTGGGAAAAGGATACAGGTGATCTTACCAGAGCCAAAACTGGCATCACGAAGATCACTTTCGTCAAGAGCCTCGAGGCAGAGCGTCACAATTTATCGAACGAGGTTCCGATGCTGGCTATGTATTTGGATGCAGATTTCTTCGTGTCGCAGACCCAACAGATCATGGAAGCTCATATGGAGAAGTTGCTCAATGGCTTCGAATTGGAAAAAGTCCACATGATGGTCACGCAGTTTCGTTGTGGGGGTGAGAACTTTGCTTTTCGCAATGAGGCGGATTTGTTCGGGACCTACCCAACGAGAGTTGAGCTACTTTGTGACTGATGGGCTGGGACGCATCTGCAAGATAAGGCAGGCGAGTTTCGACATCCCAAGGTTGTTTGTGGTAGCCAAATATCTGGATTAGCATCGTGCAGTCGTAGAGAACGCAATCTTTCGATTGGCGCGGATTATATATCGTAGTATTGCACGTATGATCAGGAAGCTGTACACTGTCGTGATGATCAATGCATAGAAATGATGAGTATAACGAATACCCCCATTGTATGTTACGTCGGTTGGAACATTATACTTCGAGTGACCTACAACATGTCATGATGGTATGGCGTTCTCGACGACACATGTTGGAAGCGGTTTCCTTACTGACTTCGCTGACAACATGCGCAAAAATCCGAGCGGAAGGGTCTTCGGCTGACAACATCAGAGGGAAGCTACAACCCTCGTCCAGTCGTGCAACAACAGTGCCATGTCTACCCTCTAAGAACAAGCTCTGCCTACACAGTAACAACATGAACGCGCATCCATCCTTTACGTCTCCAATTAAACACTCGCAGATCGTGTCAAAGCGAACCCACTCACGAAAACGACACGTCGTTCTCAACTATCGAGTTCTTACCTACAAACCCTCCTCTAGGCTCTCTAGGAATACCAAAGACCACTGCTGGAGATGACAACGGTGTTACAGTCTACGTTCGCACTCACCACATACATGGTATGGTGGTACAACCCGCTCAACATCTAAATACACATCATCATTGTCAGGAGAACAGGCGCGCATGCTATGGCAGCACTTCTTGCTGTATTCTCCACGCAAGATTATGCTCAAACAAACAAGGTTAGTAATCTGTCTAGCGAAACTCACAGTTCAGTTAAACCTGCAGTTTGTACGAAACCTAACAGAGACGGAGCGATACATTGACATGAGAGATGTCGTCTTGAATATGGGATGGAATCGGTTTACTGCTCGTAATCCGAATACACCGGTGGTAAATACGAACCCTCCAGGAGATTTGGGGAGAGATTTACGGAAAGAGGGCTCGTCTAAAGGCTTGTGGGGCTGGAAGTATCAAAACTTAGCTACGTCACTGGGAGTACCGCACGCTTACCGCCCAAAAGATGAGCCCGGTGTCGCATCGGGTAATCGGTTCACCAGACCGGTTTGTAACATCAGCAGTACCATATAAATCTTCTCTCACCTTTACTATCCATGGATCACCTTGACCTTCAATCCGACTATACGCACGTGCCACACCGACTAGTAACAACCGTATAAGCGAGGAGAAGTCGATTAATATAAGCTGCTATTGCTGCAACCTCCACCACGATACGATCAACCTTTCCAAGTTTGAACGAGAAGTCGCAACCCAAGAGCCATGGCGTAAGCGTCCACTATCCGTTCAACAGCTTCAAGACTAACCGCTTAACAGATCAAAGCGGCAAGGCAACGCACTTCTTGATCTCAAGGGGCCCCGCTCCTAAGCGGGCTCGTAAGAAGGTTGTCGACAACAAGTCTCCACTTCTCAACCTACCTGGAGGTACGTAGTCCTTGATTTCGAGATATGGAGGTACTAACCATTCGAATAGAGATCAGAAATCGTATCTACGAATTCGCCCTAGCGGACACAATGCAACAACTTGATGGCGGTCGGATCCTTCTAAGATACGAGTTACTCAAGATCATCCACATTGACATGCAGCACACCATCATGGACCTTTGCCCGACGACTGAGGAGCTCAAGAGCTGGCAGGTCAAGTTAGATGAATACCGGATAGCAGAGCATGGAAAGCGCAAATACTGGGGTCTTGTCCAGACTTGTCAATTATTGCGTCAGGAGTTCCGCCCTCTACAACAGAGAACTCTACCTTTCACCATCTCAGCTCAGTATCTTGATCGATACCTTTGCGATTTTGGCACGACAGAGGATGCGTTGGCTCTTGGAAAGTCGCTCAAGGCTATTATCAAGCGACCCATCATTCCGGATGTGAGGATGACATTCTGCCGCTTCTGAGAAAGCTTTCCAAGCAACAGAAGTCGCTTCCTTGGCTTACTGGGCCTTACCTTGAGAACAAAAGCCGTTGGAAGGCTAGCGACCTGCTCACTGCTTTGGTGAAAAGTTGGGCTCAACCGTCAGAGGTTCTCGATATTGTTGAGCCTTTCATTGTCTCTGTCACTCTGACTATGGGCAATATCCACGGCACTCGCGGCGCTCCTGACCGGCCATCGATGATCATTGGACTACGCTGCGCCTGTTTCACCAGTCTCACGCCTGATGAGAAAGGCGCATTCATGCTTGGTTGTATCAAGGCAATCGGGCTAGAGAAATTGCGTCACTTCATCACGGAGTTCCGCTGTTGTGAACAGCGCTACACGTGGCAAATGCCTGGAGGTAAGTCCGGGGCGACTGAGTCACCGGTGCAGATCTCTGAAGTCCAAGACGAGGATTAGTGGTTGTTATTGAGGGATCGGAGTGGACTTCAAGAATGGGTTGGGTTCCTGGTCGAGTAATCAAGGAAAGGTTGGCATTTACAGTTTTGGAAGGCGAAATAGCGGTATAAAATGAAAAGCAATGGTTTTTGTTCCAACAGCTCCAACGTCTCTTCTCTTTGTGAGTGCTACCACACAACACATATAATCCCTGTGTAGCTTTTTTGCTGCTAGTCAAGAAATATTATCGTAAAGCCCTTGAAACAGATCAGCGCTTGAGCTCTGAAGCTCTGGAATGGATACAAGTCACGTCGATGAGGGACTATGAGATTGACTGGTATTGTGGCGATCGAGCAACTCTGCGGCATACGATATCGTATGACTTGTCGCTCATCAATGTCTAATGGGGCATATCCTTCCACGGTATGCTATTGAACTTGTATCGCATTGTACAAATGATGCGGCTTGCAGGATACATTATAGCCTGCATACTCAAATATTGAGGTCAGAACGGGCTGGAATAGACGCAGTAGTAGTAGCAGGATACATTATCTTGGAAACAGCCTAGTTATTAGTATTTAATATTATGTATAGGGCAAACTGCAAACTGGGACACGAACTGTAGCTGCATCTAGTGGCATTAATCTCTTGAGAGCGTTTATTATCGAGTGGACACGTTCTCGAAATGTTTAATCAGATCCAAATTGGCCAGGGCAACGTGCGGATGAGATTACACACAGCACAAGGGCATCAATGAAATGCAGCGATATGTACATGATCAAATAGACGGACAGATCAGCTTGCAATGGAAAGGATAGTAAAGTTTGCAGAGCAGCGTGATGATCATGAAGAAATAGAAGTATCATTCCAAAAACATCGCTACAAGAATCGAAGTTACCCATCTAGGATAAGTATATATACAAGATGAACGTCGCAAAAGATGCGAAGTTGTCTACTGAAGAGCCTCAATCATGCGGCGGATCTTGGCAGCAGACTCGCTACCAGCCTCCTGCTCAAGGAAAGCGATGAAGGTCTCGAGGGTGTAGGTCTTCTCACCAGCACCGGCTGAGGGTGCGGGTGCGGATGAAGCAGCAGGCTTGGTGGGCTCAACAGCCTCGGGTGCGACGGAGGTAGGCTCGGCCTCGATCGGAGCAGCAGGGGTGGGCTTAGCAGCTGAGGGCTTGGGAGCCTCAGGAGTAGGCTTGGGGGCAGCGCCGGTGGGCTTAGGGGCAACGGCAGTGGGCTTAGGGGCAGGAGCGGAGGGCATAGGACCCTTGGAAGGACCGGGCTTGTTGGCCTCAGGCTTGACGCACTGGGAGTAGTATGGGTTCCACTCCTTGCACTCAAGACCCTCAGCGCACTTGTTGTCACCCTTGAAGCCCTGGCCACCACACTGGTAGTACTCCTTGATGGGACCAGATGGCTCAGCGGTAGGAGTGGGGCGGACAGCGGTGAGCATGGTGGTAGGAGCAACGATAGCGCTGGAGACGGTGCCAGGAAGCATCGAAGAGGTGCTGTTGGCTACGGGGTAGGGGGCGACAACGCTGGAGACCTCAGGAGCAGCAGCAGAAGAAGCGGCAGCAGAGGTAGCGGCGGCAGAGGTAGCGGCAGCGGAGCTCTCAACGGCAGAAGAGACCTCAACTGGGGCAACCGAAGAAGGCTCAGCCTCGGCAGCGGCGCTGGTGGAAGCGGGAGCAGCAGTGGAAGAGGCGACAGCGGAGGCCGGGGTGGAGGCAGCAGGAGTCTCAGCACCGCCGGTAGCGGTAGCAGCAGGGGCACCAGCGAGCTCGCCGAATGTGAGAAGCTCGGGGGTAGCCTCAGTACCACCAGCGATGAGAGCAGGGCCAGGGGCGGGGTATGAGTCGAGATCGGCGTGGATGGAGAAACCAAGACCAGGACCAGTCTTGGAGTAGGCCTCTGGGAAAGTGACACCCTTGGGCTCGAGGGTTCCGCTACCGGTGACGGTAAGCTGGTAGCAGGTCATGTAATGCTGAGCACCACCAGCGGGGCCTGCAGCGTGAAGGGCGATAGCCTCAGCACGGAGTAGGTAGTCACCAGGGGCGATGTTCTTGGGGATGGTGAAGTCAAGCTTTCCGCCTACCGGATTGTTAGCAGTAGTTTCCAGAGGACATGATGCCGTACGTACAGTTGTAGTTGAGGTCCTTGGTGCCCCAGAAGTCGTTGTCGCCCTGAGTGGCATCTGGGTTCTTCGCCCAGGTGTTCTGGTAAACCTTGAAGAACTCGCTGGAACCATCGGCAGTGGCAGCATCCTCAACCTTGGACATGTATGCGAGGACGGGACCCCAGTGAGCACCACCAAGACCCTCCTCCTTGCAGTCACGGGTGTTGTGCTGGTGCATCTCGATAGTGACTGTGTCACCAGCCTCAAAGTCGCACTTTCCCTCAGCGGGAGCAGGGCTAACGTTGCCTAGATTGGTGTCAGCACAGATCCAAAGCGGGAACTTGAGGGGTACTAACATTGCAGCGCCGTGCTTGTGTAGTCCTCGACGGGGCTGTTGGAAGGTGGCAGCCTGGCACAGGTGCTCTCAAGATCCTTTCCGTTCTTCCAGAGTTGTTGGAAAGTGGCGTGGGCGTTGGCCAATGCCAGGATGGCGGGGAGGACAGCTACGGACTTCATAGTGTATATATTGATGCGAGTAGTGATGTTTGGAATGAGTGACGAGTCAAAAGTTGACAAAAGAGTGACTGAAAAGGCAAAAGAACGAATGAATGACGAAGTCCTGTAGTGAAAGAATGTCCAGCGCAGCTGCGTTACTGTTCCAAGTCTGGCGAGCTCGAAGACTTATATCCTCCACCGCAGGAGATGAGTCCAGCCGTGAAGCCGAGGAATATGTGGCACGCTGCATAGCTAGCCGTTTCGTTTACCACCGGTCCAATCTCGAACCTGACGCCGGGGCGCTATGTGTCTGCAGCCACACTCGGATAGATGAACGAAGGATGGATACCTAGGCCAAGAACAGAACTCTTGGGAACCAGAACCAGGTCCATGGGTCAAACGACGACTGACAGGTTTGACATGTGGAGCGCTGATTGGTGGAGATGCACTGTGCCTGGAGTTCGAGCCGAGTAGAGCTTAGTGCTGTTTTGACATTGGACGAGGCGAGAATCCTTCACATTGCAGGGGCTCTGAGGCATCCTCTGTAAAGTGTTGGCGTTACTGTCCCGCGCAGCAAACTGCACATTGGTGTGGCTATTAACGCATTGCAACTGCTTATTGCGATGGCTGGAGCAGAGCTTGCAGAAGATCAATCGCAACAACTTCTTGATCGCACTTGCTTTGGCACCTGCCTTGCCTCGGAGATGATGGTGCGATATGGTATGGCTGCAGAATCTAATGATGGCATCCTCTGCAATCTCAAGAATCTGCAGCTTAAGATACAATGCGGGTCTACCAACCCAGGGTCGAGGTATCAACACAGGCTCGAATGTGGATATGAACATGTTCGTCGGAGAATGACAAGACGGCTAAATAGCCACAGGATAATATCCTGAGTCGACTTTTACGCCGTATGCGGATGGAGTCATGGAGAAATGCGCGCTCATGCTCATGTGCTTTGCGCGCGGCACGTTGAAACGTTGGGGTGGGGCGAGACGAAACACCAACTGCATGATCGCTGCTGGGGTCGCAAGTCGACGCCGTGAAGGATCGCGGTAAAGTGACTGAGTCTGAAGGATGAAGTATCCAACGTTGAGGAGATGAAGGCGCGTATGTAAAGGCGGTGTTGGATCGTGGTTGCCAGGAGAGAGAGGCCGACAGGCTGGTACGCACCTAAGGATGATGATGATGTCATCGCCAGCGCGCCGCATCGGCCAAAACTCACAATGCAACTCGTTCTTCGCCGTCTCATGTCACGACAAATTTGTCGCATAACACGTGCAGTCAAGGATCAAGCCTACAACAAGAATTCGTCTCGGTTTCAACAGATGATCAGCATAATTATTGTTCACAGTACCTAGGTAGCGACGCTCCGAGAGACCTTCGATCAGCAAATATGGTTATCACCGTATTCACAAGACGCTGCATGTCCCCTCACTCAGAGCTTGAGCGTATCTAGCTCATGTTATCAAACTCACCACTACCTCCCACATCTAGAATGAGATACGGGCTTGTGCACACAGCCGCGAAAGGCGTTATTCAAGGATGACAAGGTCTACTACAGCGGTTCTACAGAGGGTTGCTCCTCGTGATGCTAAGATACATCTGCAGCCGGCATCGAGTTCTTGTTCTGTAATGCAGCAGCACCATTGCAGCCTTCAGCAGTTGGAGCCCTTTAGTGAGGATGCTGTGGCAGCGCTCTTACACCGGTGACAGAGGAATCAGTGGTTTCCCAATCTGGAAGACAAACGCAGTAGCGTTGTTGTGATCACCAACTCAACCTTGGAACTCAGCGCCCACAAAGATTTCTGGAAATTTTAGCGACGCGACCTCTTTCTCATCCCGTCCATTGTCTAATGGGCGCGACACACACACACCCTCCAACGACCCAAATACTCGGCATAGCCCTCGACCCGGACGCGATGGCGCGCGAGCTCTCCAAAACCGAGCGTGAGACTGACGCAGAATTCGAAAAGCTTCTCGAAGAAGAAAGGCAGGCCATTGCCGACCATCAGCTCGCTTTGACTTTGGCCGGCTTGAGTATTGAAGACCCACAATTCGTACTCAGCTCGACCTACGCTACGAACCTGTCCAACGATCGCTCCCTCGGTACCAATGAGCAGTGGGCTCGCGCAAAGGAGCTCTATGCCGAAATACACGCATACGAAATGGGTTCGCAAACGTCAACCGAGTCCGATGAGACAAGCGATACCGAAGAAGAAGGAGCTTACTACGACTCAGAACCATACCCGGAAGAGCCCCTCACTCTCTGCGAGGCGTGTCTCGACAAGATACCGACCATAGACACTCTGACACTCGAGTGCAAGCCTGTGGCTCATAGCTATTGTCGAATCTGTCTTCATAACTTCTTCATCAGGGCCCTCGAAGACGTCTCGATCTTTCCTCCTAAATGCTGCAATATTCCAATCCCACTGGACGTATGTCGTACCATGCTTCCGCAAGGATACGTCAAGAAGTTCGACCTCAAGGTGGAGGAGCTTGCGACACCCAATCCGACATATTACGCAAATATCGACTGCACCGCTTTCATTCGGGTCAAAGATATTAGCGCCGATATAGGCACCTGTATCGACTGCAACGAGACGACATGCGTGCAGTGCAAACATCGCGCACATGACGGACTGTGTCCGAGCGACCCACATGTACAACTCCTCATGGATGCAGCGAAGCGGGCCAAGTGGCAGCAATGCGCCAAATGTAGAAACATGGTCGAGCTTTCTCAGGGTTGTTTCCATATGTACTGCCGCTGCGGTCATGAGTTTTGCTACCTTTGCGGCGTGCACTGGAAAACATGCAGATGCCCACAGTGGGATGAGGAGTTCCTGACTCGCCCTGATCCAGTCGGCCAGCCAGCCCCCGCTCCAGAACCAGAGCCCGCTGAGCATTTGCACGTTTGGCAACGTTTGACTGGGGGGAACTGTGAGGATTGCCGCGCCGACTGGCTACGATTCGTCATGTACTGCGGCGGGTGCGGTGTTACTAGTTGCTGGCGGTGCATCGGCAATCTCCATTAGAGGCGTTCGATGCCTCAGAACAGATTGAAGGATACTGTTTCCAAACATATGAAGAGAAAGATCCGGGGACCTGGCCAGAATATGATGTGGGCGCAGGGCGTGTTTCGCAAGCGGGTGTCAAGACCTGAAATCTGCATGCAAGATCGACGAACGATACTAAACAGACCGCGAAACTAGCTGCGCATGTCGGATCAGCTTTTCAAACCTTATCAGCAATTTTTGTACCCTTCTGAGTTCGGTAGGATGTACCCGAGGACTGCTGACGATGTGGCGGTAGAAGCCTTGAGCCTGGCCCATAAGGTTTCTTTTGCCAAACAACATATCACTCAATGACTCGTGCCATGTGCTGCATTATCGATGTACGGCCTGTAGCGCGTCACGTATAAGTTCTTCTTTGCCGTATTCCCATCTTGAGAGCCATGTGGTAGTCGCGATATGGGTACTGACAGACAGCATGGTATGGTCGTGATCCGACGGGTAGGAAAGACACGCATCCGACATCTAGCTGCATAGCTCCCTTGTGTCGCCACAACACCGCCAGTAACGACTGTCAGCCCTCAGTTGGAATTACTCTGGAGTAGAAGTGGTCTTGAGCGATCGGCGCCAGGCCCCTTTTTAGCCGGATGCCATGCCCAAGTGTGCGGGAGGTGTCAGCGCTAACCAGTGCTTATCCCGACGCCTCAACACCACTTTGCCAATGACCTCAGCTTCCACAGCGCAGCCTTCTCTTCATCATCTCCACACAGTCAGGAGAACATGCAGTCGCCTGCTTCGTCTAAGCCACTATTGCGAACGGTTCTACGCGATCTTGGGAGCTTAGCATGTCTCTGGGCTACCTACGCACACGGCACTCACGGCAGCAAAATACGAACCATCACAACAACAAAAGATTAGGCTATGAGCCCCGCATTTCAAGGTATCGAAATATGGTAGCTGATCCAGAATAAGGCTACACAGATACCACATGTGGTCCCACATTCCTCGAAGCTGACTCGCAAACAAGTATGGCAATGCCACCATCACACTGGATACGTTAATGATGTACAATCGTGTCGCTTGGCATACTCCGGCACGTACTTGCATATCCTCGGGAAAACCTTAAACGCGAAAACGGCGACGGCATGTATGCCGCGGATGCTGCGTCTGCAGATCTTTTCGCAACGTCGATGATGCCGAACATTGTGTGGCTTAGTTCATCTCCTTCTCCCGCCTCGGTGCCCGAACGACGCCAAGGGGAACACGGGTTGGGCTCAAAAGTAACGCTGAGCTCTCATGATCTACTCGCTATACTGCTTGTCTGATCCACAAATGGAAGCCTTACAGCGCATTGCTTCTTGTGCCTCGCCTCGCCTCGGGTGTCTCGACCATATTCAGATTCACGGCCCATACTTTTTCCCGCCACATAGCTCGCTTCATCGTATTTTCAAGCCCCACGGCCAAACATAGAACGTTGGGTATTTGGCATACTGTCATAGAATCCCATATAACATGGCCTTCAGCATGCCTTCAGATGCAGTGTCTCGCTTCTCAACACAGTCGTTCCTTCTTTGCGCAGTCAAGCCTGTTGTGGTCGCTCGTGAACAGTCATACGGCCAACTTTTGTTGCTACAATCATGGTAGCCTACGCTCCTTACTTCGCCGCTACGGCTTCATTGTCGTCTGTCCTCCACGCAGTCACCCCTTCTGAGTTCAGCACCGCGCCCATCTGCCAGGTCGTCACAGCTACAGTCACTGAATACGCCACAGCACGACCCACGACCAACTCTCATGGACATGGTGGTCCATACTACAATCCTTACAACGACGTACCTCTGCCTTTCGAGTGGCCGGGTAAACCATCACATGGAGAAGAGTACGCTCCTCCTCAGCCTTCGACACCCTACGAATACGGCGGGCCCGCCAAACATGACTACAAAGAACCGTGCTGGGTTCCCAAGGGCACTGACCATCTGAAGAGCTCACTTTCAAATGTCGAACAGTGTGGTAACTCACAATGGGGTTTGATCGACTCTCCCCATCTCCCGGCAAATGGTCTCCCGGGCAGTAATCCCGATGGCGCATATACATCTGAACCAACGAGGCAACCATCAACACATTCTCTCCACCCTACAGTATCTGGTTATCCATACGGTTATGCAAACGCCACAGGGTCTACCACTTTCGGACCGACTGCTACCGGGACGCTCGAGCCTATCGCTTCTGCGGCCTCCAAACCAAAGGCTGATCTTCTTTGTCCGTCCATGCCTGACACTGGCGTGACAAGAACTTACGATCTTCACGTGGCTTATCAAACGATCGCTCCAGATGGTGTTACCAGAAACGGACTCACGGTCAATGGTCAATTCCCCGGTCCTCTGATCGAAGCCAACTGGTATGAATTGTTTTACAGCGTTGTAATGCTTCAACTGACCGCATCAGGGGTGATTGGATCCTGTGGAGAGTTACGAACGATTTGACTGACGAGGGTACTACTCTTCATGCCCACGGCCTTTTCCAGACAGAAAGTACCTGGTATGACGGTGTACCTGCGGTCAGCCAATGCCCGATCACTCCAAACGGCGGTTACTATGAGATGCTTTTCCGGGCCGACCGCTACGGGACGTCTTGGTATCACAGTAAGTTCTTCAGTACTACACTGAGATGCGCAAAAGCTAACTTTCTAGGCCATTACAGTGCGCAATACTCCGGTGGCGCTCACGGCCCCATGGTCATACATGGGCCAAAACACGAGGATTACGACATCGACATTGGCCCCATCATCCTCGAAGATTGGTTCCACGCTGACTACTATACCCTTGTTGAAGGCACTATGAACGGCCAGTTCCCGCCCTCCAATAACAACCTCATCAACGGAAGAATGAATTACCCATGTGTCAATACGACCTTGCCTTGCACGCCTAATGCAGGCATCTCCAAGTTCAAATTCCAGTCCGGAAAGAAGCATCTGCTACGCCTCATAAACACAGGCGCTGAAGGCAACCAGAAGTTCAGCATCGATGGGCACAAACTGAAAGTCATCGCCGTAGACTACATCCCGGTCGAGCCGTACACAACCAACGTTGTCACGCTTGCTGTCGGTCAGCGCACTGATGTTGTAGTCGAAGCCATTGGCAAGCCTAGCGATACCTTCTGGATGCGCTCTCAGCTTGCTCAAGGCTTTCGCTGCACACTTACCGATGGCATCTCACCTAACGCTCTTGCGGCAGTATACTACGAGAATGCCGATACCGACGCTATTCCTCAGTCTATTTCCGATGTCACCAAGGAACAACTTGAGCAATGCAAGAACGACCCCATCACCCAGGGTATCCCGCTGTGTAAGGTCCCATTGGAAGAGCCAGACCATGTCGAACGTGTGGACTTTGATTTCCGCTCCAATGGCACCAACTTCATCTGGTATCTCAACAACAGCACCTACCACGGCAACTACAACAAACCAACTCTTCTGAAAGCAAAGCGTAATGAGTCGGACTTCAATCCTGAATGGAACGTGTACCAATTCCCTGGTGCGAAGCATGTGCGCATCCACATGGTCAACCACGGTCTCATTGGCGGCCACCCCATGCATCTCCACGGCCATGACTACCACATCCTGGCTGAAGGCTTCGGCGAGTGGGATGGCGTTGTGACAAATCCGGAGAACACGCTGCGCCGCGATGTCCATCAGATGCAGAATGCACGAAACACCACCGGCACTGTTGAGCCTTCGTACTTGGTATTGCAGTTTGTACAGGATAATCCAGGCGCCTGGCCTCTGCATTGCCATCTCGCTTGGCACGTCAGTGGAGGGCTTTTCATGCAGATCTTGGAGAGACCAGAGGATATCCAGAAGCAGGCATTTGGGGATGAGCAATTTCAACTTTGCAATGATTGGGACGCTTATACTTCTGAAGTGGTCCTGAATCAGATAGATTCGGGATTGTAAGTAAACTTTCATGTATATAGTGCCCTAGAGTGGGAGCATAGTACATACCAATGACTTTCCCCAATGGTTGTATCACGTGATTTCACACCTCGCACTTTGATGATAGCCGCGTGATAGGGTCTTCGTTGCCTAGCTGGTAGGGTGGTTCGCATCTCTTTCGCATTTGTGCAGGTCGAGTATCTCGACAGGACGCATCCGTGGACCTGGGCAGTCACTGGAGAAGACGCGTTCAAAGGCGGCCCAGCGTCCATTGTTCTCAGAAAATCGATATGCTGAACCCCACAATATCGCCGAAGATACAATCCTGCATCCCACCGGGTTTCTCGAGAACATCCCATTTTCCCTCTCTTGCCGATCGTTAATCTCCGAGGATAAATCTGCAGTAGCAACGAGCTATATGCGGCAGGAGAGATGAGCTCGGGATATGCGCGGAAAGGTTTGGTCATGACGTCATGGCTCCGCGAACCCTCGGCAGCCCATTAATAAAAGTAGATTAAAGACACCGACCATTAGCAGAACTTCCGTGCTCACGACATCTACCCTTCATCCTAGTCTGTTATTACTGGCCAATGACAATGAGCGCAGCTCCGCAGCACCTCAAAGTCCTGTTGACAGGTGGTGCCAGGGGTATCGGGCGCGGGCTGTTCAGACAGCTGCTGACATCTGGACACGACGTCGTCATCCTGGATTCCAATAAGGAAGAGCTAGAGCATGTCAGAACTCGAGCTGAGGAATGGTCAAACGGGCGAAAGCAAAGCTGGTCTGCGCTTGAGTGTGACCTCAGCAAGCGAACGGAGTTGAAGACTGCTGTCGAGGAAGTGAAGCGGAAATTTGATGGCAAGCTCGATGTTTTGATCAACAATGCTTTCCCAACAGACCTATCAATATCGGAGGATCGTAGCATGGAAGCCGAAGGAGAAGACATGGAAAAAGAGTGGGACTTGAAGGTTGCGATCGGCCTCACTGCACCGTTCATCCTCAGCCGGCTATGCGTTCCGCTTCTCGCTGCAGGAAGTTCTACACCGAATTCGCCTGGTACCATCATTAACATGTCATCAACGCGCGCATACCAATCGGAAAATGACCATGAAGCATATTCATCTGTCAAAGCTGGACTGTTGGGATTAACGCAGTCCATGTCGGTATCGCTAGGCCATCGTCACAAGATCAGGGTGAATGCGATCATTCCCGGATGGATTCACGTCGCCAACGAAAGTAAAGCTGGAGATGAAAGTCAAACCAAGTGGGAGGAGGGTCTGTCAAAGGCAGATGTCGACTGGCATCCTGCTGGCAGAGTTGGTAAAGTGGAGGACATTGCGAAGGCGGTGGAGTATCTCATTGGCAACGAGTTTGTGACTGGTCAGGAGGTGGTTGTAGACGGTGGTGTTGGGAGAAAGATGGTTTACCCTGAGTAGGCACATGAGAACGTATAATACCCAACCTTTTCATCAGCTCGAAATGGCGCACTGTGCGTACGGTTTGCGCGTGACTGTGAGAGCCCGGTATTCCCAGCCATCCACAGGCGAGCGTTGATGCCCCGCCTACAGCACCACTGTGGAACAACGGAGCTTCTTTGAGCGGGCACACGCCCATGGCTCTTACATAGTCTAAATGGCGCAGGATGGACAAGCGCATGTGATAGCAGACTACATTTATGTATTCAAGACCGTTGGGTATTGTAATCCAGCAATACAGCAATCCCACGAAGAAAGGGATAACAATGCTTGTTTAGGGTATGCAGGAAGCGACACATCGTCAATCACTACTGAACTTGACCATACATTATATGCCCGTTAACCAGGCCCAGCAGTCGCTTATGATAGTTCTGAACGCTCTACTCCAGTAACTTTGAGTCTCGTCGTTTCATCTTGTCCGGTTCCGTCTCGTCTTCGGCCTCTTCCTCAACACAAACCCCATCCACATCCTCGCCCCACAGACGTAGCACAGCATCCTTCCTCCAGTCGCACTTTCTCCGAGTGATTGCTTGCCTTGTCATCTTGTGTACTTTGTCGCATGCCGCCATGGTCTTTTTCAGTCCTTCTTGGCTTTCTTTGTTCAGCCAATCTTCGAATTCAGCAATGTTGGGTATCTGCTTCTTGAACCTTCTGCGGCAGAGTTCTTTGGCAGTATGCTTAATTAAAGGGTTTGTGGGAGGGAAGCGACGCACCAACATCTCGAGCTCGCTAATACTGAGAAGTCGAGATGATACGAGCGCGCAAAGGGTGCCGAGGAGAGGTGCAGAGTGAGTGTAGTGGATGCCGAGAACTAAACACGCTTGGTATGTTAGTACATCGTTACGAAGATTACCGGACACAAGATCAACGCGATCAAGGCCGGGAAGCTTGGATGTAGTGAATACGTCAAGCAAGCGTTTGATACTTCTTTCATCTGCGTGACCATGTACGTGAAATTGTGTGATTCGGGGCGTAATCTGAGTGACGTCGTTGGCCTTTTGGCATGAAGCTATCAATGCACGAAGAGCTACGTCTTTCCGGACGACGATACCATGGGCAATGAGATCCACGGTTGGTCCCTCGAGGAGTACCTTGCGGTCTTTGGTATCCAAACTAAGGACGTTTATCGAGTGTTCAGCGATGCGCTTCAAAGATCCACTTTCAGGAATGCCAAGCGCTTCCGTAATAATACGATTGCGCTCTTGCTCTTGGCCAATGATTGGCTTAGCGCGGACATTTGGTGCGTCGCGCCGTGTCACAGGCGACCAAGTTGGCGCAGTCGGGAGAGTGATTAGTACAGGGTCCGGCATGATGGCGATCGATAAGCTACGGTAATGTCGCTCTACTCAAATGCGTTTGTTGTACAGTCTTCCAGCTAGAACATGGGGTGGGCGTATTAGCGAGTGAAGTCGAGCAAGCGAAAAGGCCATTGTGATATGCCAATGTATCGCACAACGCACAAACCACGACGTGGCATCACAGCCATTCGAAGAGCCCTGTAAATATCTCACAGAACAATGGGTGGGCATTGTCGGGGGATGAGGTAGCGGCGAGGCTATCAAGTATCTGCCTGTGGGATACTGTTGAGCTACGGCTATGTTCCTCAAGGCCGCAGACAGCACCATATCCTCGTACATTACGATATGTTAGGCAGCCGCCAGCCAAGCGAGCTTCAGACTATGCTCTCTTCAATCGCATGTGGAGCTTTGTGGACGTTGGAACCCCTCTGTCTACATCGACAAGAGCCCTACTTCTAGAGTGGTGTTGGTATGCGTGAAAGTGTGATGGTAGTCGCAGCGTGCATGTTGGTGTTCTTAAGGTTCTTGTCGGTACCAGAGAATAGCCAGCTTGTGGCTCTGGAGACGATGCGAGGCTGTCTGTCGAGACGATCGGGCTACGGCGCGGAGCGAAGATGGCGGTTCTATCGGTTGCTGAGACGCGGCAGCTTTGAGAAGGGTTCCTATATCCTAATTAGACGCATGACTTGAGGCTGATGGGGGCTCAGTCCATGCGGTCGTCAGTCTCCGTATGCGAGTGTCGGCCAGCGACCAGACGCCATTCGATGTCTGACGCGTCGGATGCGCTGAGAGAAAGTGAAGTACTTGGAAGTATAAACTGAGACAGATAATTTGGGCCTTGTACACGTAGTCGCGCTGGCTAGGGGCCGTTGGGACTATGATGGCGTTCATGATGGTGGAGAGCAAAGAGTGTTGCCCAGGACTCGCGTCATCCGGAGTAAGTTCGGCTGGCGCTACTGTGCCATAGAGCACGCGTCCGACACGCGCGACAACTCTTTCACTTCAACACTCTCACGCGAACCCCAGTCGTCATTGACAAGTCAGTCGTTCATCGTGTGCAAATACTCATTGTTTTCATACGCGTTCCACAAGAGTCTTCTGCCGTATGGTTGAAGATGACGCTTTACTACGAGCCGCACGCTGCCACCCTACACCTATTCCTGACCAGGTAACGAGTCCTTTAGATCATTGACAAGTTGCAATCCAGAAAGAGTTATAGCGGATCAGGCACACGGCTCAGCAGCCGCGATGGTCTTCTCAAAATGCGTAAGAAAGCTGCGATGAGATGCTACATCAGCATAACTAGGAAGAGCCAGGAGTATGAAAACGGGCACGAGTAGTCCGATGAGGGCCATGATCTTCTAGGGCCTCGATTAGGACCACCCCACATTGCTCTTTCCTCATTCAATCCAGCTTCCTCGCGTTGTGCGACAGTATTGCGCTCGGGTCCCTGCCTACCTAGGTAGTCACGTGCACTGGGCCCCGTCCGTTTGCATGTAAATAAACCGCGCCTCGAGCTCGCTGCCTAAAAACACTGAGCTCTATACCAAATTTACTCCCACTACGTAAAGACGGCTCTTCTGTTTCCTCCAACTGACGAACGCGGAATCACGTCGAACCGCTCAGTCTGCGCCGCATCATCATCGTATTTACGATGGCGACCAAGGACATTGCAAGCAGTCACCTAGCTGCAAGACTTTCGTACGTTTCAATCATCATCAAAATAACGCCGTGTGCTAACCCCAGGTCTAGTGAGCCATCTCCAGCTGTCCAAGGCCAATCCAAGTCCAAGTCTGCACGTTCTCGTCGCAACCGGGCTGCTAACAAGGCGGCACTCCTCAAGAACGAGAACAACATCGCTTCCTCTACTGAGCAGGCTGGTTCTCCCGAGTCTGCTGATACTACCAAGAACGCCATACCAGACCAAGGTGAAGACTTGACCGTTGAGACCGTTAGCATCGCCGATACTGACGCCTCTGCGACCGCCTCTTTGCCCAAAGAGCCACTTACTACCAAGACCAACCTTCAACCCGCTACTAATCTCGGATCCGACCCCAAGCCGACCCCACCGTCGTTCTCTCCCGTCTCCGAGGTCGACGATGTCCCGCCGCAGCCAAAGACTGCAGTAAAGCAGTCAGCCCTATCGCCGTCTTCCCCTGTCATAGATCAGCCTATCGACAACCTGCTCGAGATGATACGAGCGCAGCGTCAAGCTCTTCTCCAAGGTCCTCGCGTCGTCATTCATGTTGGAGATACATCCGTCGAGGGCATCTCCAAGCGCGCTGCAATGGCTGCTTCTACTGTTCTCCACAAACATTTCACCGCTAATCCTCAGTTGCATGAGTATGTGTTCTCACGTGGCCAGATACACCCTGGCGCAGTCCGCCTTCTACTCATCGGCTGGATGCAGGAGACGTGCAATGAGTTCGAGGCTTACGCTGTCCCGGCTCAGAAGACCTTCGGTGAAGACGTTGCGCTTCTTCGCGCTGCCCGCCTGTTGGGTATGGAGCGCTATTGCAGCCATATCCACGCCGGCTACGTCGAGTACCTCAAGACCCAGCTTCCGAGCTACGAAGAGATCATTGCCGTCGAACAGAACGCCACGTCTGACAAAGATCCACTCTGGACCGCAATGGTCAACCACCTCTGCCACGATCGCTACAAACGCCTAATACCCGACCCTGAAGACTTCGCGGCGTTCTTGGAGAAGCACACTCGTTTGAGGAAAGCTATGGAGTCCGCTGATATATTCTTTGCTGGAATGGCAAAGAGGCAGGTTGAGGGCCGGGAGAAAGAGCGTGAGAAAGAGCGCCGTCAGCGTTGGGAGCACAACCAGGCTGAGAAGCACGAGCGCATTGCTAAAGAGCGACTTGCTGCTGAGTCGCTGAGGAAGAAGATGGATGAGAAGGGTTCCGGCCTGATGACCGTCACTGCGGAGGAGGCGGAGCTGCTTCGAGGGCGCGCTCGCACCCGCTAGAAGGCCGCTGAACGCAGCCTCTGCCTTCACCTCGGATTTACAGACAGTATCTTTTCACTGGCTGTATAATGGCGCGTAAAAGAGACTAACAGCATCTCACTAGGTGACCAAGGAATGCAAGCGGTGGAGAGAAGCCTGCGTAGACACTCAGGTGTTTTAGCACGTTCCTTCTTCCTGCTCTTCCTCAGGGTATAAAATACCGGGCAGATAGAGGTCAGAACAAAGTGACTTTGGAATACATGGCAGATACAGATGTGTATTAATCCAATCCAATCTCTAAACCCCCATGTCTCTACTGATTACATCGAATATCTTTGTTAAGACGTCGTGCGGCTGCCTCTACCATCGTCCCAGCCATCATTCTCTCTTGTCGTCTCAGAACTCATCCGCCCAGTCACCTAACTCCTTATTACAATCATCACTGCCTTCCTCGCTCTTCTCGTATCCTTCCCACCAGCTCGCTACAGTCACAGGCGGCTCACATTCCTTGCACCTAGCCTTAATGTGCATCGCATTGTCTTTGCCAATTAGACCAGTATGGTGCGCATGTGGTACGACGTCGAGCTTGTTATTGCAGTCATCCTCCGCGCAGATGATCGTGCGAACATCCATCGGAGAAGATGAGTGTGAGCGAGGTGATGCGGCGCCGATCTCACCCGCAGTTCTGATGCCATGTTGGGGGTGGCGACGAACGACCTCGGGGCTGTTTGGTGGATAAGACATGGCGTTGTTGACCTTCGAAGTGCTTCTAGTATTAGAGGAAGCTGGCTGGTAGCGTTGTGATGAGCGAAGACAAGATCTCGGGAAGGGAAGTATTTATGACGTTGTTGATTGCCTGGTGAAGACAATTGTGATTGTGTGGAGGAGGAGAGCAAGCCCGGAGGGCGGTTTGTGGTGAGTGAAGTAAGTTATGGTACAGTCAAAGTGTTGTACATCCCTCATGACCCTGTTGCAGTATCATTCACAAAGGGTGAATGTCACTGCTACTCATGGCATGCCTTAGCCCCTCCTCATTCGTCTTCCCACCATTCATCTTCCAACAAGTCTCTCGCACTCGGTCTATCCCTCCAGTCCATCTTCATTATCCTACGGACAAACTCGTTATCCTTCTTTGACAGCTCCATCTCTGAGATGATCTTGAACATTCCCTGCTGCGCTGGTAGATTGTTCCTCTTCAGAGACGCTAGGGTCTTAGTAATCTCTCCATCAGCTATCTCGACGGTCTTGTCTGGAAACGGCCCAAACCAGTATAATTGTCGCAGAAGAACATGCAAGGGGAGATTTTCCCTATCCTCCTCAGCTTTTGGGCCCTGAGGGACGCATAGGTTGAAGTGAGAGCCGTAGTGCATGTGCACGAACTATACATGGTAGTCATCAGCCCAGTGAACGCTAGATGAACCCGGGGTGATGGTAACAGGCACGATTCCGATTGTCTTACCAGCAGTCCAAATGCCCAGATATCTGCGGCTGTATTCCACGGTAGTTGCAGAATGATCTCTGGGCTTACCCATGTTGGTGCGCCACACGGAGTCCCAGAAGTAGGACCTGCACTGGTGACATGAGAGCAATTCCCCATGTCGCCAAGTTTGACCTCGCTGAATCGATTGTCGCCTTCCTGCATGTTGACGTAGACGTTGTCCGGTTTGAGATCTTCGAGTATAATCAGCTCCAATATTAGGTTACTAGCGGCAGACGATGAATACCCGCGTGTACATAGCCGTCATCATGAAGACTTTGTAGGGCCTCTAGGACGCTGCGCGAAACGTGCTTCAGCTCTTTTCGATTCAAGGCCTTCCCCGCGGACGCCTCCGAAATGGTGGTGTCAAGATACTCCAAAGCGATTGTGAGGGGGAGATCTGGGCCCTGGATCTCTTCGATCATTGGTCTAATGAAGGGGCTGCGATGTTGAAGTTTCTTGAGAACGTTTCGCTCGTTCGTACCCCCATGATGACCCTGCTGGGCCTTGATTACCGTCAGCTTTTGCGTTTGGTTTCTGGCGTCCGTTAGAGGTTTATATGTTTCTATTGTCACCATAACACAGACTTAGCGAGCCAGACAGCTTCTTTGAGCTCTTGAGTGAGTGTATACGTCCCGATGCTACCCTTGAGAACTTGGCCGACCCGGAAAAGAGACGACATGATGAAATCGACCCGAGAAGCCTAAATTAGCGAAATTAGACTGTATATACGTACAGCTTTATCGTCTCATCTCGGGTGGTGTGTTCGCGGATGAAGAAGACCTGGCACAAAAGATTCTGTGCGGCGCAGTCCTTGGACTCTCGCCGTCATGTCGATCGCCAAGGCACTAACGACAAGTTGGGTGATTTGCAGGAAAAGCCGTAACGAAAGCATCATTAGGATCATTCGTGTGTACATTTACTCGCGTATTTTAAGTTTCCGGTCTCGGTGAAGAGGGTCGGGAAATAGAAAATGACCCAGGTATTTAGCATCAATGACGCAGACCGCCATGTATGGATTGATTAGCCTGGAGCCCTTGCATCTCCGCCGTGCTATCGAGCCAGGAATGGACCAATACCTCTATAATCATAAAAACTCTCCATCTGCTGTAAGAACAATTTTCTCCATTCTGAAAAGAGATCCAGACTGTTATCTGTTGTTCACGTAACGACTACACTGCTCAAGGAGGCAGCGAGTGCATTGCATGACGGACAAGAGATCTGTACGTTCACATCGCGCACATGCGGTACCCTCATGTTGTTTCCACACGTGCTGGCAGACGGTCGGTGCCATGTCTAGAGCATCGGTAGGAGTCGGCCTCAGAAGATGACCCTCGTCGAACTGCGGACACGTGCATGTCTTCCATGTGGCGCCGCACATGTAGCAGAACTGATGATTGCAGCGACAACTAGATAAGTTAGCAAGTTAAACTGTGAGTATTTCGCGCGCTGGACTTACATGATATGGAAACAGCCAGTGTCTAGCTCGACCAGATTCTTGCACTTGGTACACTGTTGCCACATGACCTTTCCAGCTGTGGCCATCAATATCTTGGTGTCATCGTCCTCAGCACACAATCCTCTATGCGCTTCGTGTTTGCATATCGTACACGTCTCGGTGTCGCAAAGATCGCATGTCGCAACGCCGCCACTGATGTTTTTTTCCGGAATAACGTGATCGCAATTCGCACCAGAACATGGGGTTTCTTGCGCCTTCTCCTGCTCCGCCTTCTTATCATTGACCTCGGTCAATAGCTCTCCAGGCATTAGAACACTGCAGCCCTTTACCCCGTTTTCGTTCGTGTCGAGTGGGATGGTGGCTTTGCAGCATCGAGGCGGAAACAGTGAGGTATCTTTGTGGACAGCAAAGCGAAACAGATCTACGATGCAGTCCTTGCAGTAAACATGAGAGCATTCAAGCTTGATGGTGTCCTTCTCGGGCTGTGTATCACCGCAAGCACTACAATCGGCAGTAGCCTCTGGTTCCAGCTCGGGTTCGGACTCTGACTCCGGCACCTCAATGAGTTCTGGTGTGGGACTGGCTTTCTCTGCTACGACGCTTTCGTCATCGGAGTTGTTCGCGGAGGTGTCGCTGCTTGATCTCGATGGCGTACGTCTTGCTTCACCGCCGTTGTCGCTTTCGTCATCAGTATCCTGTTGATACGTTAGTATCTTAATGCATTCAACGCAGTGGGATATTGTTGCAGACTCGCGGAGTATCCGGCTAATTGTAGGCGAATAGCATACCTGCCCATAGATGATCGATAGTTGATCTTGAAGCCTGTGACGAATAGCGCGATAGCTCGCAGTACCATTGTCGTCCAGTTGGACGCCTTCGAGCGCTTCTGCAATCTCATCTAGTCTGATCTGGATGACCAGTCTGCCGGTAGCGCGATCGAGCCCAGTGATGTCCATGGTTGATGGCGATAGGTAGAGACATGAATGGAACGCCAACTTTGGCTGTACCAATGCAATGGTCTTGATGTATCAATGGAGCTAAACAGAGCGCTAGCAAGCGAGGCGGTGCTTTTCTGTAGCCCTCTTTCACGAAATCGGGGCCTTGAGGGTGAAACCTGAGTGGGGTCGTAAGCGCTGAGCGGAAATATCCAGTAGTTCTACCATCTGTACAGGGTATAGTACAACACATAATCCACATCGTACAGGTGGTGATGCCAGTACGCCTTACAAAACAAAGCTATCTCAGTCGTCTTGCCACCACTCATCCTCCAAAAGTTCTTTGGCCGTAGGTCGATCTCTCCAATCAAGCTGCATGATCTTCGAGATGAAATCCCTGTCCTTCTTCGCCACTTGTCCTTCCGTGACAGACGCGAACGGTGTTAGTTCGTCATACGGGACCGTTTCCATCAAATACTGTATGACTTGGGCGATCCCTCCGTCACCCATTTCTATAAACGGTGGAAGAAAGGGTCCAAAATAGCGGAACTGTCGCTCGAGGACACCTAAAAGGTACCCTTGTTCACCGCGCTTTACATCTTGCGGCTGGAACAAATTCCTATCTCCACCGTAGATTAGACTGATGACCTGATGAGCGGACAGTCAGCTTCTGCTTTATGACGACTTCCAGCCGAATCTCAACACATACCACAGTACCAAACGACCATATATCTGTTGCGGTGTTCCAAGGCATCTCTAGGATAACCTCTGGACTAGACCACACAGGCGCACCCACAAGATTTCCAGATCGAGCCCGCTCTGAGTCCATCGTGCAACAGTCGCCCAGATCACCGAGCTGAACATCAGCGAAGCGGTTGGGCCCCTCCTGAGAATTGAAGAAGATGTTGTTGGTTTTGACGTCTTGTTGTCCCGTCAACTTACTTCAACGAATGATATGCGCATACGTACCCGAGTGCACATAACCTTTTTCGTGCAGAGTATTCAGAGCTAGCAGCAGCCTCCGAGTAACATATTTCAGCTCCTCTCGGCTCAACTTCCTTTCAATCGACGCAATTAGGACATCACTGTCGAGATACCGCAAAGCGATAAGCGGAGGCATGGCAGGTGGCCCATCCATTTCATCGACCAATGGTCTGATATGAGGGCAATGCTGGAACATTTTGAGCGCATCACGTTCTGCTCGCACCGTTGGAGGTCCGCCTTTGATCACCAATTTTTTATGTCCTTGGTCCCTTGCATAGCTGTCAGTGGCCAAGGCATAGAAGGCGATATCCTGGCCTCACTTCGCAAACCAAAGTGTCGGTGAGACTTGCTTGGTGATCGTGTAGCGGCCTATGCGGCCCTTGAGAACCTCGCCCGCGCGGAGGAGAAACGACATCAAAGCCGTGGTTCCGTCGTCGCGCTGTTCAGCTGCAACGACGCATCAGAAGGCGATATAAATTGTACACAATGATTTGACACGATGAGCATGAGTGAAAACGCCAGTCGAGGCAGCGTGGATGGATGCGAGAAAGCCCTGGAGCAGTTGGATGCGGCGCAGCCTCGCCAAGGCGCTACACACCCAGGTAGGTAAGGCCTCCTGAGGTTGGTCGGCATGTCGGCGTAAAGCCTTGAGAGCTCCTACACCAGCACCATAGACTTGCGTCGACCGCGCTACGCGCGCAACTGTTCTCACAGACTCACACTCTCGTATACCGAAGGCCTGGCTCAAGCGGTTAGCGGCGAGGCTTTTTGGACATGCCGGAGCCTAGGCCCGTCTGTGCCAAGTCGATATATAGTCCTGACCCGAGAATATGCATGTGAGTCAGATTCCATCCTATGTACCTGGAAGCACGACAGAGATTTCATCTTCTCAACGAGTAATAGTGGTGCGTGGATCTGAGTGCATGAACACATGGCTGTTCGAATGGCAAGCTGGACTAAGGGTGGTCCCGTACCGCGCCCCATAGGCTCCCCGTCATTGTGAACTCATTGCATCGCCTAAAGTTGGTAGTCAGGCATGCTTTGAGATAGCTGAAAGTTGCAGCAGCATGTCAGAGCTGAAGTCGTAACAGGGTCTGGCATGATGTCAGACTTCAAACATGATTTCAGATACTCGACACATCACATCTCTCGATACCTGGCTATCACAAGACTATATAGAGAGAAATCTCGAGATCCGAAGCGTCTAACAAAAAATAAGAGGCGAGAGGGGAGGATGGCCTCGGGAAGCTCCCCTGTTCTGGTACAACTCGGATGTGCTCCGGGTCGCCCACTTCCACTTCACGCCGGACCGCGGCATGCGCGACATGCCCAAAGTAATTAGATGATTCCCTCTCTGCGCCAGTATTACACGCATGCCAGATACGAGGGCAGGGGGCTGTCATCGCTGCCTTCTTCTGAGGTTAAAATCGAATTTGAAGTCCGTCACCATTCACCGTTTCAAGCCCCCTGAAATGGTTCCGTCACCGATTAGACTTATCACGATGAGAACAGTGTAACGCGAAGCTATGAAAGCAGACATCATGATAGGCTCCGACATCATGTCATTGATATTGCAACACCGATCCCGAATACCCTCAGACGTAGTTCAGTCAGAGTCACTGCCTAAAAGCCACCCTACCGCCTGGAATAAGACGACCTTGTAAGCACTGATGTGCTGACCTGCGTAGAAACGATGGATTCCTGCACAGATATGAAGCTTACTTCAACTTCCGCGCAGACACGAGGCACTCCTGGAAGTCGACCACCAACTGTCTAGCATCTAGACCATTGGCAGAGTGCAGCGTGAGACCGGAAAGCCTACCTGCAACGAAGATACAGACCTGTATTGCGTCTTTCAAGACAGAGTCCCTTGCTTATGTTGTTGTATATAAGACGTTGCCAGCTCTAGAGAAATCTCGCACCAGCATCAACAACATCACCAAGCACACGAAACTCGACAATTACCAATACTCATTGTTCAACATGATTTCCTCCAAACTCCTCAGTCTTTCTACCTTGGCTCTGCTTCCTTTGGCCTTTGCGGCTCCAGCTCCAGCTCCAGCTCCAATACCCCTCTCTGCCGCTAATGCTGCGATTCAATGGATTCCGATCGACTTCAATGGCAAAACTCTCTACCTCAATAGCGCAGCAGTAGTCGTGTCTGCCAACCCCGGTGATGTGGCGACACGAGCTCTGCTCACTGGCTCCCCCGACTCTGACACCTGTGATGGCACCACTCTCGACCCGCATCCTGCTCCTTTCGCCAACACGGCAGACTGTGCGGTGATCCGTGACTGTAAGCCTCCAAGTCTCTGAATTCACTTCTGTAGAGTATTTGTGGCCAAAAGAGCGACTGACTGATCATTCACCAGATACCCGCGGCCTGAACACCTACTATGGCGTTTGGGACAACACTCCCGACACACACGGTGTCTTGTACTACGGCACCTGTGTCTTCGAAGCAGGCACCCGTAACATCCAGGAAACCTGGATTGGATCTTCGAACATAGCGGACATCACTGAGCTTGCCCTCAACAAGTGGCAGGTACGTTCCAGCTCTCCCGAGGAAGTGCCAAGTTTCTGTGCTAATGAACAAAGTCTGGCGGTGTTGTTGCCTCTCAGGGACAGACAGAGTGCGACAACTCTGGCATCGGGAAGTCGACTGTTAGGTGGACTATCAAGCATTCTTGAGCAGTCTCTACCTAGGTAGTGAAGGATGAAGCGTTGCTTTCTGGCTGATTGGGGTGATTCCATAAGCCTAGCTTCGTCGAAGGGGAATGCCTGGGTAAACAGTGATTAGAGGATGTGTTGTTTTAGCTTGGAGTATGTAGTCGGTCCCTACCTATTAAAGCAGAGAGCTATGAAATTTTCTAGTTTGTCTATGAGTGTGTTGTCATCGTGCTACAGCCTGTGCATGCCAGGGCGAGATGCACTATACTCTGTTTGTCGAGCCTTCCCGTCTCAGGTACAGCCCCGCCCGGCTAAAGCAGAAGCCGTTCTCCACTAGTTCCCTAGCATCCTTTGCATCATTGCGACACGTTACATTCTCCCTTCCGTTGCGCTCCTCGCAGTTGCTGCTGAACCCCTAATTCTTCACGCCGTCTTGTTCTCTCTTCATCGCCATGGTGTCTACGCGCTCGCATCCGCAAGGCGACTTCCCTGCCACGGAACCATCACCCGTCAAGAAGACGCCAAGATCACGAACTTCGACCGCGTCCCCGGCGCCCACCTCCCCAGACCTCAACACCTCACCCCCACCAAAGTCGCTTGCGAGGCGCGCAATCTCCAATGCCAAAGCCGAAATCAGCCCTCCCTCTCCATCCGAAATCGATGAGCCGACGTGGTGCCACACCGCATCCAATCTTACGATAGTTTGGCTTGCCATCTCGATCCCGCTTGTGCTATGGGACACGCTATATGTTCTTCTGCGCCCACATACTATGGCTGGTGGCGCGCTTCAGTGGCCCATCTGGAAGCCGTATGAGATTTACGCTTCGATCGATCACGTATACGGATGGCCCGGATGGGAAAACCATGATGGGTTTGGCGGCGCGCAAGCCATGCTGAACGCTGTGGAGCTTGTGCTATACGGCCTCTACGCTATGATCATATACAACCACAGTGTCCCTACATCTGGAGGTACTGGCCTGCAGCTCAGCGAGGGCGTGGGCAAGTTCCTCTCTGGCGGCAGGAAGGTACGCGGCAAGACTGGCAACCGCGCGCTCATCATCGGGTTTGCTGCAGCAGTCATGACAGTCAGCAAGACAGTACTCTACTGTACGTACACATGCGACACACGGGCAATACACAGGCTAACCATGGTAGACTTTAACGAGTATTTCTCTGGCTTCGCAAACGTTCGCCATAACGACTGGGCAACACTTTTGGTCTTCTACCTTGTCATGAAGTAAGCTGATATCCTGCATCTGTTTGCACCTCGTACTACAAGGGACAGAAAAGCTAACTTCTTCCGCAGTGGTCTCTGGGTCATCTTCCCCGCATACATGACTGTCGTCTTCGGTACCGATATCCTACAGGCACTCGACATCGCAGCCGATTCGTCATCTAAGAAGCGCTATTAGCTCGACTTTCGAAAACGCATTCTACACATACCAATGTCTTATTCTTTGATCGCTAGGAGTGTTCAACGACCACCCGGCCTTCCGTTAGGAGCCTTTCGCATTCTTGTGGCGTTTACGGAAGCGACGACAAGCGGTGCGGATTAATCGCCGGAGCCATGCGAAGAGCCCAGCGCGCGCATGTCCAGCATTGTTGACATCGCCCGGCGCAGCTATTGACGGCTTCACGGAGCCTTTAGTTAGCAGCTGATACAAAGTTATCCGTCTAGGGCTTGTGCTACTCACCACGACCGATACCCCACTGACGTCACGCTTTAAGCCCACGAGGGCGGAGCTTGAATCCCAGCCGTCCGGTGGCAGGCTCGCTGATATTCGCTGCGCGTCGGCGGTCAGGTTGTCGAGCATATACGGCGCTTGTACCCGATTGGGCGCGGCATCCATTGCGTGATATTTTGCTGCTAATGTGTCGCGATCTTTAAAGTGGGTTGTACGAGTGAAGAGTTGGACGTCGAACAGGCAAACGAAAGTGTATTGCGGTTGCGCTCGCTAGTGGTCGCATTCACTGTCTGTTCGCAATATACTTCTGTCACACGCGTCAGAGAAGTTTCAGTTTCATTGTTACTTTACAATATCATGCTAAGCATCAAACTAGTAGCCTCATCGTTACTCATTGCTGTCGTTTATATTACGGTTCAGAACCATCCTCTGTCGCATCGGTGCAAAGTCTACACAAACATCTCCGAGCTTTTCGACAATCTCTACATCACGTTGCATCCAACTCCCATTCCACAAGTCCTGCCCTCCTTCTTTTTCTTCTGCATGCCCTCTGCTTCCAAATCCTCGCTCCTTCGAACACCTTGTGCTCCCTCCTCACTGACTACCCTGCGTCGTTCATTCAGATTTGCCATGCTCACTGCTTTAGCGAATGGTCCATCGTCAGTCTCCACAATCGCCTTCTTCCTTTCGAGCTCGTCTCTGCCAGGCGTGCTAAAGACAGAGCGCTTGCTAGTGACCGTTCCGCCGGAGACACATGAGCCCTCGGATGGCGAGACGTGTCGCGCTACGTTGCCAGCCGCATCTGACATAGGCTTCCGAGGCGGTGATTCCGTGGTCTGCTGTGGAGGAGCGAGATGCATGCGCGCACGAATATCCTCCTCTCGCAGGGGCTGCTGCATAATCAAGGCGTCGTTTCCTGGGTGATCTGACGTTGTCGTGTAGCCTGCCTGAGAGCCAGGCACTGCCCTCTCCGGTTGCGCAGCCCTTGCGAGCGCTCGTTCACGCATCTTCCGACGCTCAGTCTGGGTGTAGAACGCCATGAGCTTGTCTTCTGGCCCAACGTACATCTGGGGATGGTCCGTGTTGAAAAGCCCAGGGCCATAGGATGGTTGCTCGTCGAAGGATTCAAAGAATTCGAGCTTTGGTGTCGGTGCTGTGGGCGTAGTAGTAGGGGTGGCACGAGGAAGGCTTGATTTGGATTTGGGCCTGGAAGAACGCGTGGACTTTGGGAAGGGCGTCGGAGTTCCGAGCGGGAGATAGGCTGAGCGTTTTTGGGAGTTTGTCATCGGCGTGGGCGTGTCTGGGCAGTCGGTGTATGCGTCGCTATCGACGTAGTCACCAGCTTGGATCTCTGCATCTCGCGGGTTGGTGGCTGTCATGGCGTCTTGGTCACGCGATGTCGACTCGCGGTGCGAAGATAACTCCGTCGGTGTGCTGTACGGACGTTTCTTCGGACTTGTTGATCTGGAACCGCGCTTTACCGGTGACCGCCTTGTCATCATTCCGCCGCCTCTCTTGATGGTGACATTGGCAGTGATGTTTGCGGGAGAGCTTCCAAGGTTACCGTTCCCTGTTGTTGTGGTGTAGTTGGCGAAGTCCGTCTCTTCATGACCAGAACCATGCACGTATGCTTGCGGGTAGCCATCGCTCTTTGGCCGTACCTTCGCACTCTCTGATGCACTGTGGAGATCAACATTCGGTGACCCAGTAGTCGCAGAATCCTGTCGCGAAGCCTCATCCAAACTCGGTGGCGGCGACGGCGAGATAGCGCGAATCGTGGAGCGCGCCGTCGATGGACGTGTAGGGCTCGGCGGGCCAGG
>Ga0265797_10000784_pt1 | contig 57658 bp, 35 predicted proteins | sample P2T30metagenome_FD_192433 | JGI IMG/M metagenome (GOLD analysis project Ga0265797, IMG submission 192433) | Plant litter microbial communities from East Loma Ridge, Irvine, California - P2 T30 | ecosystem: Environmental > Terrestrial > Plant litter > Unclassified | place: USA: California...
GCTGCGCTGCTTAAGGCGCTTTGCTAGCTTACCACCGCCTGGATTGCTGTCAAGCGAGGTATACCGTTTACTCAGGATCTCACTAACTAAGTTTGGTCGAATAGGCTTGCCAGTTTGAGCCTCAAACCACTGCGCGAGTGCTGGTTGCGTGAGATCCGGATACTGCTCATAGTAAGCTCGAAGGGCCGACTTTTCAGCAACGCTGAACTGCGTGCGTTTGGGAGGCATGTTGAGAGGTCAATAGGTGCGTTATAACGATGCTACACTAAAGGGAATGACAGGATGGCAACGATGATCGCAATAGCGAAATAATCGTTGAAATTGGTGTGCACGAGGTCCGTGCAAGCTAAGGGGATCGTTACACCGAGATAATCGCTATAACGGTGCTCGTTACAACGAGGTTTGACTGTAGAGTCCTCTGAGTCGGATATAGAACACCATTGTTGGGGTTATCAGGGTTAGGGTTATATGAAAATGACTATGAGTTGCATGGAATGGTATTAAAGTCAGAAGTTGTTTCGTGCTGGAGTTTGATGATGCAGAAATGAGTTATTTGGTCAAATTACTGCCTGCTATGCGCTTCAGTGAACCGATTCTCGAAAAACATTTCGATTATGACATTTTTCAGCGACGATGGCAGTAGCCCAAGCTCACCCGACCAGAGACCAGTCAAATGGGCCTGCCAATGAGCACCAAGAAGCATCTTCATGCGCCTGATCATGGATATGCACATGTGTATTTAGCGATTCCACTGTCGATATTGCTCAGACTGAACGTATTCTGTCGACGGCCACTTCTGAGATCACACTCAAGTTGCCGCCTTTACGTCGATTGATATTGATGATGGTGAGATGAGGACTGGGGCTCCATTGCTGGACGACCGGCAAAGACCTTACGTACGGCCGCATCGAAAGGCGGGATCGAAGAGACCAATGTAACCAACACCTAGGACCCTTCTCATCGTTTCGAGGCTTCCTTTGCAGCGATGACATCGGCGAACTCTTCTGCATAGCCTTGCGGTCTCAAGTCTTCCACCTCGCCACCGTTGCGAATAGACAGCACGTCCAATCCATTCCGCCTCTGCTCCTCACGTCGCAGCGGATCGGGCATCTGCCACACGCCCTCCTTCCCATTCTCCTTCTTGACTCCCCTTTTCTCTCTGCCAACCAGCGACCTGGCCGTAGGACAGAGCCAGATTTTCGGCCAGACTTCCTCAGCAAGGTCGACGTACTGTTCGAGCTCACCTTCCATTTGCTTAACCACCGTCCTGTTGGATGTGATGGTCGTGATGTTCGCGGCCCAACCGTAGAGGAAGACGCTCTTATTGATGTCTGTATGCTCCCTCATAACGTGTGCGGCTTCGACGGGTAGATTGGCCTGGCAGCTGTTTTCATTCTGATCGACAACGCGAATCGGTAGTTGCCAGGCGTTCGGAACCTCGTAAGCGGACCACTGCTGCATCTCCTCAACAAGTTCCTCTCGTGACCTGCCTTCGTCGTCTCCCATTAAAACAGCAGTTCGTGCCTTCTCGGACGCGGTTCCGATGGTTGCAACTATCTCACGCATGCGTTTAGCGGCCTCTATGGTGCATGTCAATTTGCGATCTCCCATTGCTGGATACAACAAGGAGGGAAGCAAGTTCTCGTTGTCCTCGATTTCGACTTGTCGATTGAGGGCCACATGGAACCAAGGCTCCTTCGAAACCTTTGCGTGTGAGAATTCAGAGACGATTGCAAGCAGAATTGTGCAATCGATGTTGAGAGCCTCTGTGAAGGCGTTGAAAGGATCAGGTACCATTGACATGGTGGCTTCTGGTATGGGAGGCGCGGGAGGCATATCCCCGGCACACCAAACGGTGACACCAGCAGCTCTGCAGTCATCTAGAACGGCATCGATCTCATCTTGAACTCCTGGAACAATCCTGGGCAGGACAAGTGTGACTCTTGGGTGTTTTGTCCTGATCCGCATGGCAGCAGATGCGCTTGCGAGTTCTTTCGCAGTCTTTAGGATAGGCACGTCTCGATCATCGCTCCGGTCGTCAGGGAAACCCTCGTCTTCTTCGCTCGAGCCTCCGCATTCCCATCCTTGCTTGGCCAAATCGAACAGTAGTCTTGTGTTTGTGACGAGAGACACTTTAGTCCATGCCAGCCCACCTTCGGCTACGACGTCTACCACGGTACTTGCAGCCTTCAAGCGTCTTTGCTTACCTCGCTGCCTTCCATTCTGAACGGCTTTCTTCGTCCCACTATCATCTGAGTCCGGCTTGTAAGGGTCGTAGTACATGCGTTTCTGCAGAGCCGTGAGGTCTTTTGATAGCTTGGCGTTGTTCCACACGGTCTCCAGGAAAGGCAAGTTGGATGATCGGACGATATGAGAAGCAGTATTGGTGTCGGTACTTTGTGACAATCTCTCGAGCATGTTGAGTTCAGATTGGACTGTGCTCCGAAAGTGAGCAATCTCAATCCGTGCTTCTAGCCTGATGGATCTCAAATGCTCCTTGAAAGCCTCCAGTTCGGAAATCAGTTTTTGAGATCGGCCCGTCAGGTCTTCCAATGTCGAAGCGAGGGCAGGACCTGCATCCTCGGTGCTTCCATCTTGCACCATTGAGTGGCGTTGGTGCTACTTGAAAGATATGGATGGTCGTTGGCCAATTAGACTTTCAAGAGGTTGACAGTGTTGGACTCGCAAAGCCGGAATGTGTCAGTCCACTGACATGTCCAGACGTCCAGAGTGAGTCACGAGATCATCAAGCAGCAGTCTGAACATGATGCCTGAAGCAAAGATGCTTCAACTTTCCTTACCTAATCGGGAGCGCCGCCAAGGGCCCGTCCCACATCGACGGCGACTTCATGCGCGGGGAGAGTACTAAGGTAACTACTGTAGATGCTGTCACGTTTAACTACCGTACTGAGATGATATAAAGTTACACGATCACAGCTCTCAACAACCAGGCGGCAACCCACCACCAAATCACAAAGATGGTGTACCTCGACACCATGGAAGAATGGCAGCGACAAGCCACGCTGCTATTCCAAGCGCGCCCGGCCACGGTGCGTAAGTCCACGACCCACCGCCTACGAGTCGCACATGGCTAACGAATGCTGCTTGCGTGCGCGAAACAACAGGCCCGCATCACGACCAAATACAACATCCCAAACCTTGAATCCGAGAAATACGCAAACAAAAAGAGGAAACGCCCGGCAGCGGACACAGCAGAAGATGGGAAAGCAGAAGAGGAAGCGCCCAGAGTGCCCAGGGCCACGCTCGAGGTGAAAGCGTACGACCCGGAGTCGGGCGTGACGCTGAAGTTCAAGACGGAGAAGAGCGCGGATGTTGGGCGGCTGATTGCTGGGCTGGGTAGGATTGGGAGGCAGATGGCTGCATTGCCTGAGAAGGCCGAAAGTACGCAAGCCTTTGGATGGTCACCATTTGCACAACACAGCTAACGGCCAAGCAGCGCTCGAGGACGTCGCTATGGACGAAGCTCCTGCGGCAGACGCCGGCGCAGAGGTAAAAGACGCGCCAGCAACAGAAACGAAGCCAGCGGCACCAGCGACGACAGGTGGTAGCGGAGGCGGCAAGAAGAAGAAAAAGGGCAAGAAATGAGCCAGAGTCTGTTCTGGGAACGTCTCACCATTCTGCGTGACGATGCTCGAGCTGGCGCCGGCCCTCTCCGACTGCTTTCTGATGTATTGGGTCTTGCCCTGTCAAAAGCAAGCACCTCTCGAGGGCGACAGGCGCCCTGGGTTCCGACTTCGGAGACGTCAGCAATAAGAGTCTCGACCTCTCGTCACACTGCTACTACTGCGCAGAGCAGCTACACGTCCTACCCAGCGAAGAAGCTCTTAACGGTAGCATGCAGGGCGTTGCAACCCACGCCACTTACAGATGAATTGCACACATGCGGTCCACACAAGATCGTTGTCCGCTACTACATGCTATAGCACCTGGCAGTGGTGGGGCTCAATAAGAACTACATAACCAATTGCAGGCCTCAAAAGTATTATTGCGCAACTCGATTCATCATGAAGGGACCAGGCCAGGTAGTCCCCCGATCCTTGTGACGTCCCTCTGCTTGCAATGCCTGTCTCTTTCCCTGAAACCCTCAACCAATCTGATGAAAAGCACCATGACACAAGGCGCCACCGTGTACATGCCCGTCATGATCGCTTGCAGGCAATTCCCCCGAGGACTTGGAGAAGTAGGCATGCATCGGCCTCTTGTTTCCACGATGAATGGAAGATGCAGGGCAAGGGAAGAAAGTGCGCGAACGAGCAGCGGTTTGCGGCTTGCGCATATGCGCCAATGCGCCACGCACGACAGACACGACTGTCGATGCGAACTAAATACTCACCTGTGCAGGTAGACGAAACCAACTCTTGCCATTAATGTGTGCAGACCGTCAACAGTAGTGGTAGCAATGACGCACCACGCAAGGGATGGGAATTTGCAAGGCAATAGTATCGACTCATCATGCAGAGCAGAGGTATGTCTGTCTGCTAGTAGTCGTGGTAGTCGATCAACCAGGCGCGAGCCGGAAGCTTCACTACAGGCTGTAGTGGTAGCCATAGTAGCTTTCAACGTTCCGGACTCTCTGTGGGCCGCCCTCCACTCGACTGCTTCATTAGACGAACTGCAAACATCGCTAATGTTCTTTTCAAGCGCGCTGGCTGCCGTTGGGGAATGGGGACAGACGAGGAGCAGACAAGTGGAATCCCACCATGGGCCAGGCCCAAGCCGACGAGGGTAAGTGTTCAAGCCTCGTGGCGTTACTCACTTGAGGGTTGTTAGCCGTGCCGAGCGTACCGGTTGTTGTGGGGAATGGGGATGTGCTTCCTTCGGTGGTTCGGGGTCTTTTTTTCTCGAGGGTTGCAAGTGCCCGCGACTCATGAGCGCGATTTCTTGCTCTGGAGGTTTGTTGTGTTTGTGTGGAGTTGTGCTGTGGAGAAATTAATTGGCTCTTTGGTAGCCCGGCGCAGGTTCCGCCGCTGTTGAGGACTTGGCAGCTGGATTCACTTCACCCTTGCGGTCACGAGTAGTCGAGGATGAGGCGGGACGATGCTCAAAACACTGTGTCATTCTTGTCAGGTTGATCGGCAGCACGAACTCCGTGCCCACGCGGTTTGGACCGCGGCATGAATGCGAACGCGAGTCAGTAGTCAGTCAGAACGGTTATTACTCAGCACATATAACCAGAAATTCAGAGCTGCAGAGCAGCAGCCTGGACCTCACGTAGCTTCGATCATCTGTCCTCGAGACCTCAAGCAGGATCCGGACTCGACGTCAGTAGTTTGACAATTGACAGCTCCATCAAGACGTCAGCCAATGCGGTGCTTTTTAGCGAGGTGAGCGTGGTGAGTTGACTGGCTCAGCCACGCAATGCGCATCATCATCTTTCCATGGTAGCGCCGTCTTTGTGCTCGCCGCCTTGCGAGAGCCCGTCCGAGACACCGCCCGTGTTCGCATGGGCTTCCCACGTCAGACTCACACGTGCAGGCAAGGATGGTGGGTCTTACGTCCGGCCGAGTTGCCTTGCCGTGCTCGCGGTGTATACGAGGCGTGACGAGGGCGCGTATACAGTAGTAAGGTAGCCGTGGAAAACGGCAATGACGCCGGAGGCGGCTGTTCTGGTCCCACTGCTTGCCGGGCGACGATATCATCTCAAATTCGCGGCTTACGTAGCATGGTGCTGCAATGCATAGAGGCGTGAGAGGCAAGTCACAAGGACAATGGAATGGCTGCTGTGCTGGGGCATGGCGTATCGTGCAATTCTTCAAGGATGCATGCAGGACGCCTGTCGGCATAGCAGACATTGTTTGTGCTTTCTCTCGTCACTTTGCAGTTCCTCAGCAGAAGTGCAGCGGCGTTTTCCAGGATGAGCGGCGACTGGCGCCATAACCATGCGGTGGCACACAAGCGAGTCCAGTAGCAGTCGAAACGATCAAAACGCGACGAGCGCCACTGTGCATTGACGCGACTGCATAATCCGGGGTAGCCGATCGGCGCCGTTCCGGGCGTAGTCTAGCGGCAGCCGCGCAAAGCCGCTCGTGCTTGTCTGCATCAGCAGTTGACGGTTGGGCTAAGTGAGGTCGAGCCCGAGTGCTGTAAAGTGCAGTCGTGCGTTGATGTGGGCATGAAAGGAATGTCTGGGACGATGCGATGTCGCTTGCGGCTTGCCGCATCTGCCAATGCTGATCTCCTGCTCGGTGGGAGATGGACATGGAAATCACGGATGTAGTGCTTCGGCAAATGCCCAAGTGAACCATTCCGTAGGGTTGAAAGGGAATATCAGATCAGTACCTTTCCTTATTGCAGCGAAAAGAATAGTAGAGCCATCAGCCGCGGATACAAGTCGTTCTAGGGCAGCATGACGACGTTCGAGGTGTTATGGCCGAGCGGGACTGTAGTGGTATGGAGGGAACGAGGTCACAAGTCCAACATGCTGCATAGTTTGGCAGGCTCCAGGTCCCCGACGAACAGCGATGGACTCGATGCGCAGGGCACACTTGGCAGGCGGCCATTCCCTTAAGCCCTCGGGCTTCTGCAGGTTCGCTGCTAGTGATGCAGGCTTCCGTGGTGCCTGCACGCCAACGGCTCGTTATGCGAGCTGAATACGTAGGCGATCAGGATTTGCTGGAAATGGGAGCAGGCCGAGTGCGGTAGAGTGCTGCGCCGGGCAAGCAGCAAGGTAGGCGAGATTCGATCGTCGCTGATCGTGAACATCAATACTGACGTGTAGGCTCAATTGAATGGCAGCGGAGTGTAGTCCGTCTTGGACAAGCAAGCGATGCTCTTCCCCGAAGGCCCGTTGGCTCTGTTGGGTGGTGTGTGGTCTTGCCACCGTCCAGCGTGTGTGGTGTGGCTTCGGTGCAACATTGACCCACTGGGCAGCGCCGCACTAGAGACAGCCCGAGCATCCACATCCTCACGCATTATTATTATTATTCGGGCAAGCAAGCAGCCGGCCGCACAGGGTCTCGCTCACACAGGCTCACACGCACAGCATGGCAGACACGGCAGCATTCAGATCCAGAGGCCGATCCTCACGCATGGTGATCGACTAATGCGAGCCTGGCCAGCGAGGATAGCGGCATTATTATCACCAGCATGACGGTCATCTAGGCAGAGACCCGCATATACACAGGTCCACCGGGCGATACAGTACAGCAGCAGCGTGGCCGGCTCGACACAGACAAACGGATCATGCCAGGGCGGCGAGCCGGTGTTGCGCTGAGACACTCTGCACGCGGGCAGACTTGCACAGAGATGATCGTAGATTTGACAGGCGCTTCGGTGGTGGGAAGAACGCAGATTGAGTAGTCGGGCGGCGTGGCGTGGCGTCCGGAATGAGGATGTTCAGACAGCCAAGCTGCACGCCCACAGCATGGACGGGGAAACAGTATGATGAGTAGGCGTCGCAGGGATTGGCGATGTACATTAGACGGCATGCGGCCTAGCAGGGAAGCGTGAGCTACGGGTCCTGGGCCCCCGGGGCTGGGAAAGGTTGTCGAAAGGCTTTGCCGGACTGCGTCTACGTTGTGCTGCCAGGCTGCAAGGTGAGAGGGCGGTGGTAGTGGTGGTACCTTTACTACATTAGTAGTAGCAGTACTTGTAGTTACATAGTAGGTGGTGGATATGCGCGCGCATGGGACCGCTACGCTACGCTACGCACGTCTAGGCACGACCATACGACCAATAATCTATGGCGGCACAGCAGGCCTGGTCAATGTGAGGATACCGCTGTGGGTTAGTTCAGCACTGTATGTGAGTAATGAGCAGGTATTATTTTGGCGGGTCCGGAATAGTAGTAGCAGGAGCGGTGCAGTGCAGTGCAGCCTCCAGTGCTATCGGCATCATGCCAGTCCGTAGTGAGAAGTCGGTCATGTCATCAGTCCGTCGAATAGTATCCATTCAGCAAGCAAGCATCCATGTTAGCCTGGTCATCCGATCTGTCTTCCCTTAGGACATTGGGTCTCCCTTGCTCCATGCTCCGTCCGATGCTCAGGCCGACGACGACTACTTACCGTACAGTGCCTACTATCACTGAATCATTGCCATTGCCACTCGAGCCACGCGTTGTTTACTTGAAACTCCACGGCCACCTTGGGCCTGGGGGAGAAACAGACCTTCCGGCATCGATAATAATTCACAGCAGGCTAGCAGCAGCTCAAACAGGCCTCTCCCTCTGTGCTCTGCTGCCCTGCCCTCACCCTCTCCAGACCCCGGCTCCACAGCTCCCCAGATTCCCCTTCCATCCTCGCGCCCTAGAGAACTACTAGAGCATCAGAGCTCCCTGCATTGGATTATTACCTAGGAGTCTGTGCCCTCGATCCCACATTCGATCTTGTTCTGTGCTGTGTTGTCTCGTCTCGCCCTGACTTGATTAGACACGCCTCACTCACGCACCCACTGCTCGTCACTCTTCCCAAACCTACCGAAGAGTCCTGGCTCGTGAACGTACAAGTCTTACTTATACGCTTGCATTGTCCGTGTGCTCTTCCCGCTATCGACCACCTAACCACATCCGTGGCTGCATCCTAAACCCAAACTTTACTCGCGCTGAGCCAATCCACCGCCCTCGAAGTGATCCGCGCTCAAACATTATTTGCCGCTGGGTTGAACCCTAACCTTCGAGCTTGCCGGGAGATACCACCTGACGACCTTTGGGCCCTGTCTACTACTGCGCCATCGCCCATTCACACGCGGCTCTCCCTGTTTCCACGATACATGCACATCGAATTTCCCGGTTGCACTACACCACATCTGCCTTTCTTTTGCACTGTCACTGGAGTTTTTGGAGTCCTCACTTACATACCTTCCACTTGGCAACATTGAGAAGCGACCCCGTGCCCCGCCATTCGATCACCGACAACAGACAGCTGCCATACCCGACGTGCCGACCGACCCCGGACCGAACAGCTGTGCCTGGACCGCTGGAAGTAGAAGAGCAAGGACGACTTCGTTGACCGCAACGGCAACATCGGAGAGGCATACCTGGATACAGACCAATTGACTTTCTTACCGTCCGGTATCCTTTTCATTACCGGAGGCATTTTGCAGATTGGTCGACGCTGCGCACAGGAATCACATTGCCCTGACAGCGCCAACACCGTCACCCAGAGCGTTCGCAGTCGCTTGATAAACTGCCACCGACGCCAAATCATCACCCAAGACAACTATAGAGTATGCAGCCCGAAAGCGTGGCGAAGTCAGAGGCCGAAATCGCGTCGCCCGACCAAAACCAAAGCGGAAGTGAGGGCCAAGGATCGGTCAAAGGTAGGCCACATTTCACATCTCGTTCGGATGGCGTTCTCTTTTCACAGTCTAACGTGACGACAGACAAAGTCGCTGCCGGCGGCGATGAGTCTAAGCCTCAAGATGGTGTCGCACAGTTCCCGCCACCTAAAACCGACAAGCCTCGTCCCCACGTGTGTGGGACCTGCAGTAGATCGTTTGCAAGACTCGAGCATTTGAAACGCCACGAACGATCACACACCAAAGAGAAGCCATTCGAGTGCCCTGAATGTACAAGATGCTTTGCTCGCCGCGATCTCCTACTTCGCCATCAGCAGAAGCTGCACGCGACCAATCCAGCATCGTCAAGACCTCGTGCTGGGAGGAGGGAAAGCGTCACCGGCGCAACAGTACCTGGCACTAGCAATAGGGTGCGTAAGAACTCTATGGCTAACAACGGCAACGGCATGTCTGGCATGGCAGCCAACAGTGTGAGGCCTCGAGCCAACACGATCAGTCACATCGATTTGTCGACGCTCGGCCTTGTCGATGTGAGTAATGCGAATCCATCGTTAAACCGGATGAATGCCCTGGGCCTCGGAGCCGGTGTTCACAACCACCACAACCATCACAACCACAGTGCTAGCATGTCGGGAATGGCAAATCCAATGGGCTTTGACTACCGTGGCATGTCGACGGCCATGGGAAACCATGGAAACATCTCTGGACTTCACAGGATTGATACACATGCCGTTAACAATATGGACATCAGCAACTCACTACGGACAGCACCCGCTGTGTCCGGCTTTGGCGGCTTCGATCTGGATCAACTGTTTAGCCCTGGAACGACAATCAACCCAGCCCAGTTGCACTTCGGTGGAGACACCCCGAATGCAAATGGCAACACAATGATGCCGCACACCTCATCATTCACCAACACTCAGCCTACTATTGACGAGCATGACGACTTTGGCTGGATGCGCAACTGGAGCATGCAGAACATGGTTAACGGTGTCGATAACAATGAGGATGCCATCGAGGATTCATCTCCATCAAGAATCAGCAGTGGAGATAGTCCCGGCGACTACACCGACAGTATGGCGAACAGCAACGTTGCAATGTCGATGCAAAGCACCTCGCCCTGGTCACAGTCAGACGTTACAAGTCAGCGGACCATGTCTGCAGGCCACTTCCAGATGGAAGCACTCAGTTCGGGTCTTCCCAACCTGGATGCGTCCTTTGGCACAGCGTCACCCGGCAACTTGTTTGACCAGCCTTCCACCGCGGATCACTACTTCAACGAGATCATGATGCAACAAGGCCTGATGCAGCAAACGCAAGCACGCCAGAAGCAGCACGATGCCTTCCTCGTGCAACAAGACGGTGGACCTGTTGTTCCTCATCACATTTTCCCACAACCGATCTCTAATTACGGGTCGGATAGCCCAAGCATGTCTTCATCCTCAATGACTGGCAGTGCCCGCCAAAGTTCAGTTACATCAGCTTCGACAGATTCCATTACGGACTCCACCCGTCAAGCATTGCTCGCGAGCCTGTCCCAGCCATCGGTGTTCGGTACTCAACAGAGGAAGTATTCACAGCCCGCGATCAGCTCGCCACTATCGCCCACGACTAGTCGACATCCCGTCTTTGTGCCCAGCCTCCCCAGCACGGCCGACATTCGTAAATACGTCGACGCCTTTATTCAATTCGCGCACCCGCATGTACCGACCATTCATATTCCCACCTTGACTTTTGATACAATGGACTTCGCCAACAGTATTAGAAATCAAAGCAATCAGAGCCAACACAGCAATCATGCGCAAACCAGCATTATGGGAGGAGGCGGGTGCCTGATTCTGGCGATGGCAGCGATCGGCGCACTTTACGAATACGATCACATGGCTTCAAAGGAGCTTTTTGAATCTTCAAAGAAGATGCTGAGCCTCTATCTAGAGGAAAGGAGGAAAGCTGACATGAACAACGCCCAAAACGGTGGCACTTCCGGCGACGGACACGCACCGCACACTCCTCTGTGGCTTGTACAGGCAATGCTTTTGAACGTCATATACGGCCACCAATGTGGAGACAAATTGGCGGCAGACATCGCGAGCAGCCACTGCGCAGCTCTCGTTGCCTTGGCAAAAGCCGCTGATCTTGCTCAGCCTTCTCGAGGATCTTCTCCGTCGAACTCTGAGACGAACCAGGATGGCGAGCAAGGTGACGTTCACATGGGTGATAGCAATGGTTCGGGCGCCCAAGAAACCGACCTCCAGACCCAATGGATTGACTGGAAGACCAAAGAAGAGCGGAAGCGCTTGTTGTTTGCTATATTCATCATTTCGAGCTTGCTCACAACAGCATACAACCAGACGCCCACGATAATGAATTCAGAAATTTTCCTCGATCTTCCTTGCGACGAGCGCCTCTGGAACGCCGACAGTGCGCAGGCGTGGCACAACCTTGGTGGGCTTGCAGCGGCTGAGAGCTCTTCGGTATCGTTTGCTGGTGCTTTGAGTACGTTGCTTACATCAAATCAGCGTCACGGTGCCAATTATGGATCAAGTGCGTTCAATGGCAACAACCCGCTCGGTGCTTTGCAGGCCGGGGATTCATTCGCCGAGAGCGACCTGCGACCGAGTACATTTGGATGCCTTGTTCTTATCAACGCTCTTCACAATTACATCTGGGAGACTCGGAGCAGGCATCATGGCCGACAGTGGACTGCGCAGGAGTCTGAGTCCATGTTCGCGCACATAGAGCCCGCACTGAACGCCTGGCAGGCCGCATGGAAAGCCAACGATCACCACAAGCTGGAGCGCCCGAATCCTTTCGGCCTTGGGCCACTGTCAGCTGACAGCATCCCTCTCCTTGACCTCGCATTCGTTCGCCTGTTCGTGAACCTCAGCCGTGCAAAGGAAGCCTTTTGGTCACGCGATTTCGATGGTATGGCTGACGAACTCGCTCGTGGCTCGGAGGTCGTACAGCATGCCGAAGGCTCTCCATCTGATTCGGACGAGAAGTCTCCCGACGGTCAGCAAGGTTCGCTGGCACAACGACGGATGTCGCACCCATCAAGTCAGAATACCTCTCGAAGAGAACGACATCTTCGCAAAGCCGCGTTCTATGCCGCAGACTCCTTGACGATTGCGTGCAGTTTCAACCTCACCTATGCGGATGCTACTGCTCATGAACTCCCGATCCAGTCCGCTATGTGTTTCTTCGACTGTTCACAGGTCCTTGCTGAATGGGCCTGCACAGTCCAAGAACGTGTTGGTCGCTATTTGGGCGTCCTAGGCCGCGATCAAATTGACCTTTCTGGTGTGCCTGCCATCATGCTGCTGGAGGGCGAGGACGTGGAGCTTCTGCGAAAGATTGAAAGCATTTGTGAGAGCTTGGAGGTCAAACGCTATCAACAGGAAAACCTACTGGCGATGGACCTGCAGCAGCTGAACCCTTGTGCGCCTATGCACGCCATGCACAACAACGTCAATTTGAGCGCTTGCGGATACGGAAGCAAGACATTGCGCATCACGGCTATGATGCTGGAAAAAGCAATTGTCTGGCCTGGTAAGTAACGCTCGTTTAGAAAATGCGAGAGCGGCGTGCTAACATACTCTCCAGTAACGCACGTAATGGCCAAGGCACTCGAGACACAGGCTGCGCACATGGACAGACGCGCCGACGCTTCAATCATACATTGACGATCAATTCCTGCACAATACCACTGTTGAAACGACTTGACATCGTGCATACCTGGCGTTCTAGAATCTTCTTTCCGTTACCGAGCCGAGCAATGAAAGGTTCTAAAGCCATCAATCTTACGACACACTGGACCTTGTTAATACGGCGCGTCTCGTCCTTTCTTGGTTGGATTCCTCGCACTATCTTCGATCAGTATTCTCCCCACACGAAAAAGCACACGAAACTCATGATACGACCGATGTAGATGTCTTTCGCTCCATCTTTTCTTTCTCTCTAAACGCTTACTTGGTCGGACTCTAATGCTCTCAGCGCGGCCAACATTTTGTTTCTCTTCATTGTTTGGATTTGGGAGGGTTTAGGCATTTCAGATTATTGTGGATGGGAAGGCAGCGTTCTCGGTACCAGTCCCTACCACGGAGGATGAAAATATGCTTCTTGCTTTGTACACTGGCCTCGGTAACCCGATCTGCACCATTGGATATCGTAGGTTGGTTACTGGAGGCCTTTTGATGTTGGCAACAAAAGTTTTGGGGGATTTAGAAAAAAAACATGTAAATACCGAGAACGAACGAATTATGTTGAATGCAATGCTTGTGACTCTGCCCTTTCTATAATCACTGTACGTCCGATACAAATGATGCTTCTTGCCTGCCATCGATACATGCATGTGTACATGTACTTTCGATGTCGAATTGCGCTGGGTGACGTGACGAAAGTCTAAACGGACACCCTGATGAACACGCGATTAGGATCAGGTACACAACTCCACGTTGTCGGACAAAGATCAACACGGTACTAAAATGGCGCCATAGGACTCTTTTCCCCTGCGTCGGACACGAGCATCCCGTTCCAAACCCCCTCACGCGTCCCAGACGACTCCTCACTTACCTCTCCCTATCGGGCCAGTGTTGCACCCACTGCTGCTCCTCCTCCATCATCGGTACCTCGATACCCACGTGCCAAAGGCAGACTGCCGAACGCCGACTTCCAATCGTCCGAACCGACCCATCGTCCGGCTACCTGAGCTGTACACGGGACAATCATGTGTCGTTTTCTTATCTACTCGGGTCACCAGCCTATCCTGCTCTCCCACCTAATTACCTCGCCGACCCACAGCATTCTCACGCAGAGCTACGACTCCCGCCTGCGTCTGGACCACCGCCGCCCTCACAATGGCGACGGCTTCGGCGTGGGCTACTATACCGCCGCGCGCAAGACTGACCACTCCCACGAGGACTCCTCCACCGCCAAGCAGAACGAGATAGACCTGGGCCCTGAGCCGTGCATCTTCACTTCCACCATCCCCGCCTGGAATTGCCGCAACCTCGAGCGTCTGGCCAGCAAGACCGTCAGCCCGCTGGTGTTTGCTCACGTCCGCGCCAGTACAGAAGGCGCTCTCTCCGATGCCAACTGCCACCCTTTTTCGCGCGGAGCGCTCATGTGGATGCACAATGGCGGTGTAGGCGGCTGGAAGATGGGCGTCAAGAGGAGGCTCGTGTCGAGCGTGGGCGACCGCTGGTTTGAGGGCGTGGGAGGTAGCACCGATAGTGAATGGGCTTTTGCGCTCTTCCTTGATTGCTTGGAACGGCTTGGTGCAGACCCGGACGATGAGGTGAAGCAGAGAGATGGGTTCGGACACACAGTACTACGTAAAGCTATGCTCAAGACGATCGAGAGGATCAATGGCTTCATCGCTGAGATCCCAGAGGAGACGCGCGCGCAGGGTGACATGCGGAGCTTGCTCAACTTCGCTGTTACGGACGGCAAGAGCGTCGTGTGCACGCGCTATGTTAGCAGCAGGACGGACGACGCAGCGAGCTTGTTCTTCAGCTCCGGCACCAGCTGGACGAAACAGCCAGGCACCGAGCCGGCGAACAGCAAGCCGCAAGTCGGCAGCGGCGAGTACAAGATGGAGCGCAGGGACCGCGGATCGGACATTGTGCTGGTGGCCAGCGAGCCCTTGACTTTCGAGCGCGACAATTGGGTTACGGTGCCGACGAACAGCGTCCTCACTATTCACAACCAGACCGTGCTGATCCATCCCATTGTGGATGAGTTTTACAACCACGCGCCGACAACGACTCGTAGTCGCGGCTTTGCTGTCGCGCAGGGTCAGACTACGGGCGATGGGTTGGCTGAGAAGAAGGGTGCGGCTGCTGCTGCTGCTGCTGTCGTTGGGCAGAGCTTGTTGTCGGAGCAAGTGAAGAAGGCCGGTCTTGCGGCTGCTTGATCACCATGCGTTTTTGATCTGATTGGGGATTCGCGAGGCACGGCTGTCAAGCACCGAAAAGGCGGATTGTATTACATTTCTGGTTTCCTGGCCGGAGGCCATACATTCATTCGTTTAGCGAGTGCGTTCGGCGTTTGGGTTACGTGGGTTTGGTGATTAATTGACGTCCATGGCGGCTTTGCATATACCAGATAGGAAACATATTACCAGACTGTACTGCATTACAACACCGAGATCGAGACTTTGCAAAGCTGAAGAATCACATGTATCGTCGTTTCTTTGGGCGTGTCGTATCTATAGACATGTCTTGCGGGAGAGAGACCGCAGCATGGTGTTCATCGTTCATGTAGGCCTTGGAGTCTGCTTCTCTTTGTTGAGCATGCGGCTATCACAGCCCTCTTCCACAACGACATATGGATGGACTTGGTCCAATGCCGATGAAACCTCCACGCCTTGAAGATCCAGATCCTCCGTTCGGCGTGACAGAACCTCGTGTCTACAGCTGGCTTATCAACCGCTCGCGAATCATGAAGCCGTCACTCCTTGTGATAGAACAGCTCAGAGTAGCGGTGAGTAGCATCCACTAGTGCTTCGACGGCGTTGAAATCTGTTTGTCAAGAGATGTTCGTTAGTGGGCTGCGTTACCATATGAAAAGGTGCATGTTCTCTCTCTCCCTAGAGTAAGAAACAAGACTCACCAATCCCACTCTCAGGCCCCAGATCCGTGCTCGCCATCACCCGCACGCTCAGGTCGTTCTGCACTTTGCCGATGATTTCTACCGCGTGGTTGAGTTGGAGGTGTGAGTCCTGTGGGTGGATGACTCGAGGTCAGCATAAAGTACATTTATATTGGGTCGTCACGTCCGTTGCTGTAATTGACTTTCTTCCAATGAATGATTGCTTTTTTTTTGAAGAAAGAAAGTCGTTTAAGAGTCGTATTCAATGTCAGACTTACGCGGTTCAGGAAAACGCTGACTTGTCCCCCGGCGTCGATTGTCGCTTGCTCGCCACGGAGTTGGCGCACTTTGCCTAGGATGCGGACGGTCTTATGGGAGAATTGCTCGAGGTAAGGAGCGGTGATGCGGGGGGTTGCTTCGGACATGATTGCGAGTTCGTTTGGTGTGTAGATTGGAAGTCTTGTTTCAATCGGGTAGTGGTTTTGGTACGGGCTTGATATCTTGTTATAATCGGGTTGGAGTGGCGGTGTTTCTTTGTGGGACGCGTCAAGTCAAGACGCGAAGCACTTTAGGTACCTGACTAACTTTGGGCGGAGCGAAAAACACGTGACGAGCGGCGATTCGGTCTCGAGAGGCGGGTTGAAGTGAATAAATTGAACCAAAGTACATACCTAGTACCTTACACGACTTCGGGGAAATGCTGGCCGGCTTATGTGAATAGATATATGTTTTCAGTCTCAAGAGGCATTTTGTCAACTGACGCTTTGAAGTACAGTATCTAATCAGCTACAGAGATTGAGATAGAAAGAATTGTACAACACGCTGTGTATTGCGAGCATGGCCAATGTGTTACAAGATTCTATACTACAGATGATCATTTTTCAAATCTACGCTGTTGACACCTGTTCAGCAGGTGCAGGCGCACTCTTGCCTGGCTTCACAGCAGCTTTCGCCGCCAGTTTGGCAGCCCGGTCGGAAGCCCGTCTGGCAACAGCCTCCTTTACCGCGTTCACGATCTCGCCTCTGGCCACGTTGAAGCCCTGGTTATAGCTTATCTCCCCTGGAGTCTTTTCGGATATCTCACCTTGGGGCATCTCGGACGACTCCTCAGCGGAGGCTTGCACCAAGCCTCTCCCCGCCTGAGTTCTGCTCTGCCTGGAGCTAGCAACATCCATGATTGGCTCTTGGTCCGCGTGAGGTGCACGGTTGCGTGCGAAGCCCATGGGCTGGTGGTTGATCGTCTCAGGCCAGGATTCGGCGAATTCAGCGTCCAGGTGGTTGGCCCACTTGATGACAATGCCTTCTGTGCTGAAGACGGGGGCTTTTTCGCGCTCCAGGCGTGCGCGCGATGGTCCTCGCTTGGGAATCGTGCTCGGCGTAGGGAAATCGGGAAGAATCTCGCGGAGGCGGGCATCCTGCTGCTCAGGCGAAAGCTGGACCTTGCTTTCCTTCAATTCCTCCTTTAACTCCTCCTTTGCGCGCTCAACGTAAACGCTAGCCGATTCCATCTTCTTCCTTCGCGCAAGTACCTTGACCAGTTGCTTCCTCAACGGTGTTTTAGACACCTCAGCTGGGTCGTCCGCACTGAGAGGCTTCGCGCATTGCTCTCTAAGCTGCTCGATATGCACATCCATTTCGTCGATAGCGCCCTGTTCCACCTCTTTTGCCATATCGATCATAGTCTGGACCTGATATGCCCGCCGACTTTTCGCTTCCTCGTTCTTTTGCTGTAGCGTCTTTGCGCCCAAGGCCTCCTGAGCAGCCAGAACAGCAGCCAAATCAGCCACGCTGTTTGCACGCTGGTCCAACACGGCGGCTACCCGCAGCTTCTTCTTCTTGTGCTTGATGACATCGTACACGTTCTCCTTCTTGCTGCCGCCCCTGTCCCTCAGTTGCTCCTCTAGTCTCTCGATTTCCTTCTTCGAATGGTTCAGGGATAGCAGCGCGGGACGTTCCCATGATGTCTCGTGCAACTTCCGCCATTCCCTCAGTTTCTTGAAGACGTGGCGGCCTTGAGCGTCTGCGTGTTCGCCTTCGGGGATTGAGAGAGTCCAGAGAGGGCGCCAGAGATCTTTGCGCAAATGGGTGAAGGAAGTGTTTGCGCCGGTGTCGGGGAATTGCCTGGCGACAGAGGCATTCTGCAGATTGTCAGCAGGGTGTAGATAGAGGAAGGAGATTGGCGGACAGGGAATCTCACGTGAATGTACGGGGTGAACGAGTAGAGGACCTGGTTGGTGCGCACATGGGCGTAGGCGTGGATGACACGCTGGCTACTACGCTCCATGTTTCCAGATGGGACCGAAGTGTTGGTGCAATGGCAGGTGTGAGAGCGGAATGCACACTGGCTCCGTTCAATGTCGGCGGCGTTGGAAGAGAGATTCTTGATGTTCGAGCCAGCTACGGTTGGCGACATCTTTCACTACGCTGTGCTTCTTCCCCGAGCTCTCCGCTATTACCGCGGTTTGATTAAGGTCAGCCTGCCATTTGATTGATCCTCCTCTAGCTGTCCAGTCCTGGTAGCTCGCGTGCACATACATACATACATGTACATGTAGCCACTATTCACTCACATCCATCGTGTACAAAAGCAACACCTTCACCACCACTGCCTTGCAATTGTCGGGATGAATGGCCTCCAAGCCCTCCACCCAGCCCGTGCAACATGCCAGCGGCCTTCCTGCTCGTCGGGATAGACCTTGGCTACTCCCATATGTAAAGCACATCCACATCTCTCGCCCATGAGAGACCCACGCTGAACCTTGCAGTAGAATCGCCGGCTCCGTAATCTTGTCTCTGTCTCTCTCCGAGATCTCTCCTTGAGCGCCTCGCCCTCGTCTCGCCAGCGCGGCAAGACCATTGACGACGATGCGATACCAAACAACCTGGTCTCACCTGCAAAGCTCGTCGCGTTGCGCGAGAAGAAGTCACTAGGCCATTCGCGAAGCTCGTCTGATCTGCGACGCGTGTCAGAGGATGCTTCCTATCCAGAGGAGACCAATGCGACAGACAAGCGAGGAACAGCTATGAACGATGCCTCGAATGCTCAAGACAAGAGTAATGGAGTTCCAAAGACACCACCAAGACCATCTGTCGCGAAGCTGAGGAGGCGAAGTACTCTGGAGTGGGCAAATGCAAGTCCTCAGTCGCGTCAAGAGAAGCTGGAGAGCATGACAGCCGAGCGGATGGCGGATGTGTTCTTCAGCTTGCACATTGCCGATATCGAAGGTATGATCAAGACAGCACGTTGGGATCGAAGAATAGTCGCGGCATGCTAACCCACCCAGAACCAATATATGTCTCCGAAGTCGTGAACCACACCATGAATCCAACTTTCCGCTCAATTGATTATGACAATTGCGCTCCCGGGACCACGCGTCTTGACGAAGTGACCGTTCGGGTCTGGATAAAGAGCGTCAAATGGCACAGCTGGCGCCAGTTATTGGAAGTGGTCCTCAAGCTTCGCGAATTGCAATATTTGGGCAAGCATCTAGAGAATCTAGAGCGCCCACTGCCTGCGAACGCCATGGTCTTTCATCTGTCGGACGGAGTGTACACGACATTTACGTCTTTGACTCAATACGCGCCGCCTCCATTTGTGCCCATAACAGCACGGTCCAACAGCACTCGTATCCTTCCGAGCAGCTCATTTGACGCGCTCCTTCGGCTCTCAAAGCTGGACGATAGCATACAGGACGCTCTGGCAACGCGCAACAAAATAGCTGCGGACCTGGAAGAAATCCTAGAGGAAAACAGGACAGCAATAGTCGATCGAGATCGCGTTGCAGCGGCCGAAGACCGGCTCAAGACGATCGAGTATGCTAAAAAGACCGTCGCGAAGCAACTCGAAAAGGCACGAACGCAAACTGCCGAGAAGCGTGCATCTCTCAACAATCGGCGAGATCTCATGTCTAAGGATACCGCGCAAAACAAAACGCAGGCTGAGAATATGCAAGATGGTCAATCTGATGCTCCGGAAATGCGCACATCACTCTCACAATCCAAGAAAGACGTTCAGAACCAGCGCCGCCGTGTATGCGAAGACTTGCAGAAGGTTTACCCCATTCAACCTATCAAAAACAAGACCCTTGCTTTTACCATCCGGGATCTCCCTCTCCCAAACTCGGAAGACTTGGACTCTTCGTCCCCCGAAACCATCTCAGCAGCGCTAGGGTGTGTGTCACACGTCTTACAGCTGCTCAGCTTCTATCTCGGACATCCGCTCGTCTACCCCGTTACTCCACGCGGGAGCACAAGTACAATATACGACTCAATCAGCCTCCTCAAGACAAACGCAAGAGAAGCGCAGCGGTACGGCGCCGACAAGAATTTGCGGACCTATCCTCTCTTCTCGCGTGGTGTGCCACGCTTCAGATTTGAGTACGCGCTTTTCTTGTTGAACAAAGATATCCAGCTGCTGCTCGAGACAGGCTTTGGTGTTCGCGTGCTGGACATTAGACATACTCTACCAAACTTGAAGTACCTTCTCTACGTGGCCACCGCAGGCGAAGGCGAACTTCCCGCGCGTAAAGCAGGTGGGATTAGAGGGTTGGTGCGCAATGGAGGCGCAGGTAGCAGGGCCGCTAGCAGTGACTCCTCATCTTCGGCTCTGAGTGGCATTCTTTGGCATGGTGGAAGACCAGAAGATGGCAGAAATAAAGGAGCTGTGGACAGTCTTAGGAGGAATGCTGGTTCACTTGATCGGAGGCCGAGGACATGATGGAAAGTGTTATTCATTAGATGAGCTGAATTTGATCATAAGTCAGCAGCACCATTGCATGATTGCACACACAGTGTTCCTTCCTCCACCCACCCGAACAATTCCGCCAGAATGCCCAGCTGGGCGACATCGCTCTCGTAGAATTTTTTGGCAGCCGCTCTTCTAAGTCTCTTCATCACAGCGCGCCTTCCATCATTCATGCTGGGCAAGGTTCCTGAGTGTCTGCATAGGGAGTTCCTCAAACAGAAGTCTCAAAGCTGCCTGAACAGCATCAATGTAAGGCACAGGCGCCCGTATCTTCGATGGAAATATCTCTCATGCCGATAGCAGCTCAGGAATCGAAAGGGAACATGCTAGTATCGCAATCGTGCAGCTATAGATTTTTCCATTTGGTGGTATGTACGGTAAATCAACGCTTCAAACGCCATGCTCTATCATTTCCAGACCAAATTCCATGACTTGGCGAGTGGTATCAGGTCCAGCACTTGGATCCCTCGCCAATGCATGCCATCTAGCCCATGCAAGTTTTATCGCGTGCACAAGAGAGAACTGGCCCTTCACTTCTACACGGCAAGCACAGATGCCTGCTCTGGCACGGTCGCTGGGCCCATCTCACGAGCAGCATCTGGAGGCATCTCCAACTCTGCCGTCTCGGCGCTTCGCTTTTGCCCAGCTGCCTGTGCTTTCTCTTTGCTTTCTTCAGATTTTGCGGCTCCGTTAGTTACCTCTGCTAATTTCGCCGACTCTTTGTTTAGCTTCTTCCTTTCCGCCTTGGTGAGCTTTGGCTTTTCGAATGCACCGATCTCGAGGATCTCGTCCGTCTTGTTCGCCAGACTCACGTACTCGGGCTCATTTTCGTAGCCGAGCGACTTGATCAGTTCGCTGTAGCTTTTGGTGCGCGTCATCAACTTGTAGATTGGCGACTTGCCAGGAACCATCTGACCGAGAAGGTATTTTGTGTTTCCCCAGCGATTCTCGACTTCCATGCAGAGCTTGACGTACTCCTTGACCGCTTCTTCCCACGACGCGATGCCGCCATCTGCTTCCGCGCGGAAGCAAGAAGGGTTTGTCTCGGCGGCTGTTGCGATCATGGCTCCATCTGCGCCGAACTCATCCATAAGCTTCAAGGCCTCGTCCCGCGAGGTCACGTCTCCGTTCATGACACACGCGACACCGGCTTCGTGGCACGTTTCAACGACCATCTTCAGCTGGTGTCTGATTGCTCGCTCCCTGGGTCGCATGGGAGTTGTGCGGCAGTGGAGAGTGAGGGCAATGATTCCGGTGGCGCAGAGTTGCTGGACCAGGGCTTTGGTTTCTTCGGGCGTGTCCAGGAGACGGATCTTCACGCTGATGCCGATCTGGTTGGGCTCGCCGACTTCTTTGACCAGCGCGCGAAGAATTGAGCAGAGCCGTTCAGGTGTCTTGAGCAAGGCGGCACCCATACCACCGGATGTGCTAAAGGGTTTAGGGCAGCCGGCATTGACATCGATGCCTGCGACATCTGGCGCGACTAGACTGGCAGCAGCGACAGCAGTCTCTGGATTCGCCGTGCCGATCTGGTAGATATGGCGCTTGCCCTCGCGTTCGGGGTGCAGTCTGTAGATGACGCTCTCCTTTTGTTCAGGGTTGAGCAAGGGGTTCTTGAGCCCGTTTGATGATAATCTTGAAAAGTCGACGGTCTTTGTGCGCTCGTTGAAGATCCTGGTCGTTCCGATCATGGCCTTGTCGACTGTCTCTGGACCCCATACGAGGTCTGCGCCGTATTTCAAAGCTGTGAGACGCGAGGGGCATTCTCCAGATCGCACCATGGGCGCGAGCACGACCTTGCCTCGATAGTCGACGCCATTCTTGGGGATGAGGACTTTTTTGGTGATTGAGCCCATAATGTTTCTCAGCATAACAGGTTTGTAGAATGCGATTGCAGGTTTTTGATTGGCTTGTGACTTTGCAGAATTGCATCTCCCTCGATTTTTGCCCTAGGGAAATGATGTGGCGTCGTGATCCCATGTCAGGGTATACCCTCAAGAACAAGCTTTTGCGGGAGCATAATTACACTTGTGATTGGCTGTTTTCACGGCCCGCGAATCATCCGAATGCCGAACTTCACTTACCTACGTGTCACGTGCTTGGCCAGGAGGGTTTGAGAAGGAGATATGTGATAGGCAGGTCGTGGTTGTGATTAAGGTTTGTGGTTTAGCCTCTCGGTTACTACCGCTACCTAGTAGCACGAGTAAGTTGGACGGAACGAAGAGCGACGAATGGAAGCACAGGCGAGAAGACCTTTGGAAGTTCCAGCTTGAGACTGTACGTTCGTCGATCTGCTGGAAGCCTGATGTTACATGTCTGCTGCTACCCATTTGTCTTTCAAGACAGTACTTGCTATTGCAACCATGTTCTCCTCCTGTGGTATCGTCAATAGTTGACAGCGCACTACTACCACTCGACTCGTTTCACGTGTTGATAGGTAAGGTACGCCGCGGAGCAGGCCAGTGAGCGGCTTGGCCCCCCGATGAGACGATGGTACTTTGGTCTACATCATCGTGTTTGTTCTGCCCTGCAGAACATCGCGGAATGGCCAGCACTTCTCCGACATGTCTGCAAGCGAGTGTGTGCGTGCATGCATCAACAATAATGCCTACTGTATCCCAGTCACTCTTTCGGCTTCATTAGCTGTACACTTCCCACACGTACATACATGCTTTTTGCTTCAGCGTCTTGCCCCAGACTAATCATCTCAGGCAGTCTGACACTCCCGCCAAGACTGCGTAAACGACGTTATTATGGTCATGACCTTCATTCAATCAATGAGCGTCGAGAGTGCACCGTGCACGCGTAACTCGCGGGATGAACCGTCTATCTGGCCCCTACAGTTAGTATTCAATCCGTCCTCTCAGTGCCGTGCCTCTCTCTCGTGTCTGTGAAATCACGCTGCGTTACTTGCTTGCTTGCTTTCTTGCTTGCTCGCTCGCTCGGCCGCGTGCCATCCTATCGTCCCTATTTCCCCCACGTCTGCCTGTACACCCGTGGACATCACTCCTCGCTCCGTCGTTCGCTTCCCGGCGTGAACAGTTTGCCGGGCTTTCTGCCTCGCTCGCATCCTCCTCCGGCGTCCTTTCTCGCCTCGAGGTTGGTTTCTGCGCCACGCTGAGGGACGACCTGTCCTCTTTGTCTGCTCCGTCAACGCAAATTCACGCGCCGTTTCGCATTTGATGCGGTCTTCACCTGCATTCGATCAACATGGCCGGATCTTCTAATGGTGATGCTTCCGCGATCAGACCGCTCGCAACCGAAACGTCGACCATGGCCACGCCCGCCGAAGACTCGACTTCTCGGTCAACACCACAGCCGAATGCATCCTTCCAGGCCATCAACAGGATGACCTCCAGCCAAAATGACAGTGGTCGTTCATCACGAGTCGCGAGTGCTCCTGGCACGCCCCAAGCTGATGACAGCGCGACTGCCACCAAGCAATCCGCGCCTGCAGTGCCCGATGCGCTCAAGGCATCAGCACAGCCCGAGAGCTACGGCACACGCTCGCGACGGACTGGCAAGGAACGTCTCAATTACGCAGAGGACCAGGACGCGGATTTCGATTTTACTTCAGCAGCCACGACTACTTCTTACAAGAAGAATGCATCTTCCACCGCCAATGCGCAGACCACTACGGATGCAAAGCGCACGAAGGAGTCTTCGCAGCCTGTGACCACGAACGGCGCACATTCCAGCGCAAATCAACAGAACATCGCCAAGGATCCCGCGCCTGGCGCCACCTCCGCCTCGACAAACCCGAAGAAGCGGAAAGCCGCTGGCACTGCGACACCGACCGGTCTTGCATCGACAACGCAGGGCGGCGCGGCAGTCTCTGCGACCAACATGCGCAAACAACTATCTTCATCATTGCCACCTGCGCGCGAGACGAACATGCTGACCTTTTCGCGATCCAAATCGTGTTTGAACTCCAAAGGCGAGCTCGTCGCGGACGATGGGACGAAATTAAACGTCAACGGTAAGCGTCTAGCCCTGCATCCCTTTTCCCAAAACGCGGCCTTCCCTCGCACTTCGCAGAGATGGATGAAGCCGTCTACCCCGCAACCAGCACAACTCTCCAAATGAAATGCCTGAGGCTAACGCAACATCAAATCACAGACCATGTATACCTTGTATGCGAACCACCTGGCGAGCCATATTATCTTTGTCGACTGATGGAATTCTTGCACACGGATTCCGACGATCCAAACTCTCCTGTCGACTCACTGCGGGTCAACTGGTACTATCGTCCGCGTGATGTACAACGATTCAACAGCGACAGCCGTCTGGTGTACGCGACAATGCACTCGGACATGTGCCCACTCACGTCCCTACGTGGACTCTGTACTATTAAACATCGCTCTGAGATTGACGACCTCGAGGCCTACCGCAAGGAGCGCGACACATTTTATTTCATTCAAGTCTTCGATCGTTTCATCCGACGATGGTACGAATGCATCCCGACGTCGCAGATTATCAACGTCCCGGAAAAGGTCAAGAAGGCGCTCGACGAGCGTTGGAAATTCGTCGCAGTCGAAACCGGCAGGGTGAAAGAGCTCACCAGCGCCGTCAAAACTTGCAAGCGCTGTACGAGATACTGCGCCTCCAACGAATCCGTCGACTGTGCGATTTGCAAATTCTCATACCACATGAACTGCGTGCAGCCTCCTCTACCAAAGAAGCCGTCTCGCGGTTTCGCCTGGGCTTGCGCGCCTTGCAGCAGAGCCTCGGAACGCAAGATGGAAGCACATCTGACGCCTTCGGCTAGTGGCGAAGGCACAGAGGCCGAAGTCGAAGAGGAGGAGGCGGCGCCACCTGAGGAAGCCCTTCCACCCGTCTCAAACCAAACCACCAGAGCGCCAAGCCCGAGCGACTCGGATATGATCATCGATGACCACCCTGCTACCCAGGCCGAAATCGCGCTTGCTCAGATGTGGCCTATGCGATATCTGGGAATTCACTGTCGAGTGGAGGACGCGCTGCAGTATGACGATCGAGCTATCTATCCCAGAGCCAGTTCCCGTCTGGGCCCCAGACACCAAGCCAATGTCAATGTATGGCATGGCCGTCCTGTGGAGCTTGTCAAGGCCGCTGAGATCAAGAGACGGTACATGAAAGGCGGCGCAAAGAAAGAAGGCAAACTGTCGAAAGAGACTGTTGCCGCTATAGAAGCTGATCGCGTAGAGAAGGCCAAGAGGCCCAAGTGGGTGCAAGACGAACCCACTGGATACGTCGCTCGTGGAGAGGACTATCCGAACAACGACCCTCGCTGTACAGCGAAAATGATGTTCAAGATGCCCGACATCGACGAAAAGCCCGAAGCCGACCCGTCAGTCGTCAACGCAAAATCGCAGGAAGCTGAGCGCGCTCTTGATCAGTACTTGGGACGCGCAAAGCAGCTAGCGAAGAAGATTGGCGTCCCGCCATTTGGCACCAACTTCCTCGACAAGGCAATGGAGCTATATTGCATGAACAAGTACAACACCGACGTTGCGCTTCAGAAGCTCTCGAAGGTCAACCGCGTCACACATCTTCACGAACCAGTGCTGAGCAAGGTCGACCTCGCAAAGTTTGAGGAGGGCGTGGCAAAGTACGGGTCCGAGCACCGTCTTGTGCGTCTGCACATGAAGACCGACCTCCCAAACTCTGACATTGTACGATTCTACTACCTTTGGAAAAAGACACCGCGAGGCAGAGAGATCTGGGGTAACTATCCTGGGCGCAAGGGCAAGAAACGACCCGACAACGATACCGCCTCTCGTCTGCATGAGGAAGTCGCCCATGACGCTGACGATTCGGCCTTTGATAACGACAAGGCGTTGAAGCGCAAGCGAAACTTCCAATGCAAATTCTGCCAGACCACACATGCGCGAATATGGAGACGAGCTCCTGGCACAGCGCCTGGTCAGACCGTCATGGTTGAGGTCAAGAACGGTCCCAAAGAGAAGCGCGAACGTATGCTGGTAGCACTGTGTTTCCGATGTGCTGGTCTCTGGCGCAAGTACGCCATACAGTACGAGGATGTCGACGAAGTTGCCAAAAAAGTGACTGCGAACGCTGGTCGAGCTTGGAAGCGAAGAGTTGACGAAGAGCTGCTCCGTGAGCTTATCGCAGCTAATGAGGCGGTCGCTCATCTGCCCCCGTTGGAGGTACCATCCGCTGCCGATGAGCCACCCAAGAAGAAATCCAAGAATGACACTTCTACACCCCCTGTCACCGAACCGGCGCGAAAGAAGGAAAAGCCACCGCCACCTCCCAAGATACCAACGCCGCCTCCAGCGCCGATTATACCAGTTCAACCAACTTGGAAAGCCTTGCCCTGCGCCGTTTGCCACACCGGCAACAATACCGTTTCCTGCAACCATTGCATGCTGACAGTGCACCGCACTTGCTATGGTGTGAGCGATCGTGACACTCAGGTCGTCAAGCCAAATGGCGATGTTTACTGGGTGTGCCAGCAATGCCAGAATGACCGCAACCCGCAGGTCTCTACGGACTACTCTTGCTGCCTATGTCTGACTGAGGAAACTGTGATTGACATGATCGACCTTCCCAAGTCGACTCACAAAAAGAAGAACGACAGGGATCGCGAGAAGGAGCGGATGGAGAAAGAACTCGCCGATACAATGCGGGCGGATTACACGAACAATCAGCTGACTCTTCACCGTCCGACACTCCCGAGAGAGCCTCTCAAACCTACCACCGGCAATAACTGGGTTCACGTCTACTGCGCCCTCTTCACGCCAGAGATTCGCTTCAGTGACGCCAAGGCCTTGGAGGTCGCTGAAGGTTTCCAGATAATACCGTCAGCAAGATACGAAGCAGTCTGCAAGCTGTGCAAGAATAAGGATCATCAGAACAAGATTCGGAACGACAAAGGAGCTTGCGTTAATTGTCATCACTGCAACACGAGCTTCCATGTCTCGTGCGCGTTCGAAGCAGGTTATCAATTCGGTTTCGACGTCACACCCGTCAAAGGATCTCGGAAGGACTACCAGCCCATTGCCACTCTAAATGGTGAAACTGGTGCTCTCACAGCTGCTATCTGGTGCAAAGAGCATACTGTCAAGTCGATCATTCATCCCTTACAAGAGATAGCGGATGAGAGTGGCAGGACTGCGCTTGAGGTGTACGCGGAGCTTTACAAGCAAGCTGACCTCACGTTGACTGGCACAGTAAGAAAGGCTGACCAAGTTCAACTGACTAAGAGTAAGGCTCAACACGTCAATACGCTAGCTCACGCAGCGAACAGACGCGAGTCAACGGCAACCACTGCTGGTGCACGTCGAGGCGCGAGGAACTCTACCGTGACCGAAAGTAAAGTCGAAGATGTCGATGGCGCAACGGACGTTTCCAGCCTCCGCGACGGATCAGTCGCCCCGCCTGACAAGCGGTGCGCAAAGTGTAACATCGACGTAACCCCCAAGTGGCACCTAAAGCCGAATGATGAGACCGCGTCGCTTGGATCGTCTGACAAGCGCATGTCCATGACGCTGGGTGAGATTGCGGATCAACAGCGCGACCAGCCAGCAGGATCAGGCTCCACTGCGGTCAACGGTGCAGATGCAAACCATGTTTCTGACCCATTGAGGCCCCAGCAGAGCATTCGATTCATGGCGCCAGGTGCAAGCGGACGAGCTTGGGAAGGCATGCCAGAACGCAATGCACCCAGAGTGTCAGAGAGCGGGGTGACGGGAGCTTCGGCGGACAACACAACCAACGGACAACAACCTAGGGCGTCTGAGCCGGTTCACACGAATGGTGCTGGCACAGCCAACCATGTCGACAAAGACAAGGGACCGGCGGAATACTTATGTCATAGGTGTTTTGTCAAGAGGAAGATGGACCCAACTCCGCCTCCTCCATCGCCTCCGCCTCGACGTGAACCGTCACCACCGAAGTCGTATCCTCTACAGATGGACTGGAATGGACAGGCTGCACCACAGCGACCACAGCATCCTCCTTCACCGTGGGAGGATCCGTCCAGGCAGCATCCGCCCCCACCGCATATGACTCAAGGGCCGCCTCCACCACCGCAGATTGCAGGCATGGGACCTGGACCGGGCTTTATGCATCATCAACCACCACCACCTCATGCAAACCATGGATTCCCGCCCACTTACCACCACCAGCCAAATGGATACCCGGGCCATGGCCCACCTCACGCAGGCTACGGTGGGTATCCACCTCAACCATCTCCGAACTCAGGCGTTTACCACCCTGCTCACCGACCGCCTCCGATGAACGGCTTTCCACCGCCAGGCCAACCAATGCCCAACGGCATAGGTTCTCCCCATGGTCCGCAAATGCAGCATCCCGGCTTCCCTGGTCCTCATCAACATCAGCAGTACGGACCTCGTGGAAGAGAGTCGCCTTTCCCGCCCCACCTGCCACCACTCGGCGGTCCCTTGTACGGCAGCCCAAACTCGCACTTCCCGCACCCGGACGCCCAGCAGCAAGTCCATTCGCAATCTCAGCCGCCTTCGACCTCGGTGCCTGTCCAGCCTAGCCCGCAGACTGCGCACGCGAGGGCAAGTAGCCAGGGTGGTGGGCAGCCGGCTACGCCACATGAGGCTCACAGTAATGGAGCGCCTACGGTCAGTGGCGCTAGTGCGAGTCCGAGCCTGCACAACTTGCTGTCGTAGTGTATGTTGAATGAGAGTCCCTGTACAGCGTGTGGATCAACTCTTATACGAATGTCAAGAACGCTGTACTCCGGACTACAGTGGGAATCGAGAGTGGCTTGACTGTTTGGGGTTTCGTGTATGATCAACCTGAAAGCAGAGGAAGGAGATTCGATAAACGTTCTGAAGAGAGTAAATTCCAAACAAATTCATTAGCATTTCAGCATGCAACTCAATGCACTAGTGTCAGAAGCAGTTTATGATGTGACTCTTATCTTGAGACGAATGTAGATATTATTACCTCTTCAGAGTGGTGAAGTGGTGTTTGTCGCATCGGTCGCAAGACGAAGACACTCCTAACCCTAACCCTGGTCGTGTCTTGATTCAACCAATTTTGTCCCTTGGTCTACACCTTCATTTTTGGCACATCAACAGTCGCGCGACGCAATTGTTAGTGACGCGATGGGCAAAGGCACGTCCTAGGACAACCACACTCTACGTCGCAGCTATGATGCTAACGCCTTGTAGCCTACAACCAAGACCAACGCGACCGCGTCAAGGTCTTGCTCGAAGCCGGTCGCGATGAGGAGTTCATCGAGAAGGACACGGGCGTGTCCGATCGCACCATCCGTCGCTGGAAGATGGAGCTCGAGCGTACCGGCAGAATAGGCAAGCCACCAGAGAGCAGGACAGGTCGGCATCGCGTGTTGAACGCTGAAGTAGAGACTGTGAGTATTGCTCGCAGCCTTCCGATCAGTCTGGGTGGGGAGCTGATGCGTGCGGTCGCAGGCGCTGTTTGAGCATGTGAAGGACAAGCCAGAGCTGTCGGTCGACGACATGCTCTGGTGGCTTTACGACACGTATAAAATCGTTGTCGGCACGCGCACCATCCGTCGCGTCTTCGAGCGCAAAGGCGAGGCGGGCAACCGATTCAAAAAGAGCAAACAGGCCGCCGCAACTGAGAGCGCAACCAATGCGCAAGATGGAGACCTTGCCCAACCACCTGTGCCTCAGGGCGGCGAGCAGTACCAGAGTCCCTACGCCCCGATCGCGGATATGACGACCCATCAGAATAATGCCGAATTGACACTCGCGCAAGCGCTCACTGGCGCGAGCTATCCCCCGCCGCCGCCCGCGCCCCTGGAACTTGACATGGAACTGGAAATGCCGCCTGAGGAAGAAGAGGAAGAGGAAGATGAGGAGACCTTGCAGTTGCAACTGCAGCAGATCGAGCTAGAGAAACGGGAGGTGGAGCTGAAGTTGAAGATGCGCCGATTGCAGCAGGGCAAGAACCCGCATACACCAGGATCCACAGCACGGAAATCTTCATCCGCCTCGACTCCAAGCACGCTGTACAAGCCTAGTGCAAATACTGGCAATTCTCCTCCCAAGCGCGACTCGCGCAGCAAGAAGAAGATCGAGGAGTCAAGACGAAGAACCGCCGAACGGCAAGAGCGCATGCTGCGTGACCTGGAGCGTCGTAGTAGACGTCGCGAACACCTCACGGCAGAATGGGTACAGAGCAAGGACGTATGGCCCTTGCGCGCGCAAGGTGTCCTGGCGGAACTCATGCACCAATACGGTTACTACACCTTCAATCAGAACAACATGGAGACTTTCGAAGCCATGTACCGCGAACTCTACCAGCTCGTCGATCTCAGCAAACACGATTGGGATCCAAACGTCCACGATGAAATGCTGCGCGAGCGCATGAAGCGCAAGATGGGCCAGTTGCGCACCAAGATGCAAAAGACCGGCGAGATCATCGGTCGCGCGGACGGGTACGCTGGTTGGCAGAAGGCAGACGACTACACTGGCGAGCAGGCTGGTCACATTCTGGGAGGCGACGACACCCACGATCCGCAAGACGATGGTATAGATCCGCATCACGACCCTGCGATGCAGGTAGCCCACGCAAGCATGCAGGCACAGGCGCAAGCACAAGCACAAGCACAAGCAGGCGCGCAACAACAGCAACCAGTAGCTCCGCAACCAGAAGAGCAGATGCACTACGAGCCTGTGCCTGATCCGAATCAGATGGGCGCGCCGCATGGCCAGCCCATCTACGGCAACCCTCCCATGATGCACCACCAGCAGGCTCCTCCATATCCCATGATGGACGGCCATCATCAGAACTTGCTACCATACGGTCAACTGCCACCGGGGCATGAAAATGGCATGGTCATGTGAGGCAATCGACAATTCATGATGATGATAATGGACGACATTACCTTATTGTTTAAAGGTGTCCTGGTTCAGCGATCATTCGTCGGAGTATCTGTTGCGCTTCTTGATTCTGCTTGCTCGATACCATTTCTCTGTGCTTTTTACATTCCAATTTTTTGGTGGCATATCTTGCTTGCCAGGTGTCTCGGTACGTACAGAGTACTCTACGTAGCTTCTTCAACATTTCGGATCCTTCCACAAGTGAAGACCCTTTAGTAGCCTGAAGACTCGCAAGTCTGGTTCACTACATGTATCCACCGCCGGACTTCCAGCCACGTTTGATTGATGTGACGCGTGGCTGAGGAACAAAACCTGTTTTTGCGCGGCTGGCACTGGAGCTACCAGATTCAGTACTTTGACCCTTCGGATCAACTAATCCCTGCAATTTGTTCCCTGCACATATTCCTCCAGGCTAGCCCTACGTGGATGACGTATCTGCAGATTTCACATGCAAGCACAAGCGCTTCATGTGTGATGTCTGGGCTCGTTTCGGCACTCTGAAGCGAAGTCCGCCGGGCAAGACCCCACGGCCTAACGCTTGACGCCCAGACTCGACAACGAACCCCACCGGGTGTGGTATTATGGTTGCTCGGCGGGGCCACAGAAGCAACGTGGAACAAGCACAGAAGCAAGCACTCGATCCGCCGACCTAGTGATCTCCCAAGAACCAGACCCTTTCACCCTATGGACCCTTCGTGATGGACGCAAAATCACCGCCGCCGGCACCGCCGCCGCAAGACGACAATAATGATGGATCCAAGGACCCTCTCGCTCTTCCCTCTTCCGATGTCCTCGCCGAGATCGCTCGCAAGCAAGAAGCCAGGGCGGTGGAGATCCAGGCTGCAAGGCTTGCTCGACGACAATCCAAGAAAGGTGCCAGCGCGAGCGTGACTGAGGAGCAGAATAGAAGCGATGCGGCTGTCATGATTCAGAGGAACTACCGCGGGCACAGGACACGGAGGGCTATGGAGGGGAGAGGCCTTGACCCCAGTGTGCGGTGGATCGAGGCGCTCAAAGATGGTGAGCTTTGCGCATGTATAGAGCTTCGGGCGAACTTGGCTAACTTCTATTTCCTTTTTCGAAACAGCAAAATACAACAATGTCACTGCCCCGAGACCACGAGCCAAATCATCCCTCGCTCCGACATCCCCGGTACGCGAACGGTGGAAGCGTGCTGTCGCTATTGCGCATCGAGCTGGTAGCGACGATTTCTCCGAGAGCGAGATCGAGGGCGACACTGAGGAAGAGAGAGCCGCTTCGCGGGAGGCGAAGGCGAAAGAAAAGCGACGCAGGGAGAAGTATGCGAAGACAATGGGCCTGGACTATTTCCTAGAGATGGTGGACAACAAGCACAGGTACGGCAGCAACTTACGTCGCTATCATCATGAATGGAAACAATCGCAAACCCACGAGAACTTCTTTTACTGGCTGGACCACGGCGAAGGCAAAGATCTCGACCTGCCGGACAGGCCGAGGAGTCGGCTTGACACTGAGCTTGTGCGATACCTTTCCCGGGAGGAGAGGCAGAAATATCTTGTGCACATCGATGGGATGGGTCGCTTTGTCTTCTCCAAGAATGGCATACCGGTCACGACAGCACCTGAGTTCAAGGACAGTATCAACGGTATCGTCCACTTCGACGATCCAACGCCTACATGGCGTGAAGTCACCACAGGAGTAAAAGAGCCACCCGCACCTCCTGGCGATTCCGATTCGGACGCCGACTCTCTCACATCAATGTCCTCCATCGGCACCGGCAAGCAGGAAGACTCTTCCAAGTACACGAACAACGAGCTCCACGATGCCCGAGGCCTCGCGAAACTGAACCACATCAACGCCAACAGCCTGATGAACCACCTCCTGCGCAAGACGACGAAGAAAAACACATGGATCTTCGTCGCAGACACCAACATGCGCCTCTACGTCGGCATCAAGCAAAGCGGTGCCTTTCAACACTCCTCCTTCCTGCACGGCGCCCGCGTCGCAGCCGCAGGCCTTATCAAAATCAAACGCGGCCAGCTACGCAAACTCTCCCCCTTATCTGGCCACTACGCCCCTCCCGTCCGCAATTTCCGCGAGTTCGTGCGCTACCTCAAGGAAGCCGGCGCCGATATGTCTAGGTGCAGTATCTCGCGCTCGTATGCTGTCATCTTGGGTTTGGAGGGCTACATCCGTACCAAGGATCAGGCTAAGAAGGCTGAGAGGGGCGTTAAGGAACTCGTACATCCTGAGGAGAAGCGGAAACGTGAACAGATCGAGTTCGATGCCAGTGCTAGTGCGGCGCGCGAGCGGGAGGTCTTGCGGCAGGAGCGCGAGAGGAGGAAGAGTGAGGCTGGGTTTGGGGTGAGGTTGAAGCGAGGTTTGGGCTTGCCGTCGCATGAGAAGAGCGATGGAGGGGCTTGAGGTGGGTTGAGGTGGGTTGAGGCGATGTTCGGCATTGGCATTTGCATTTGCATTCTTTCATTCTTCTGGGTTGTGGGCGTTTTGCTTTTGCTTTTTGGATTTTGGGCATTGCGACTACGACGATGACGAGACGACGATCATGACGATGAAGTTCGATGATACCACCTACCATGCGAGCTGGATGACTTTATTCTGCGTGCTCTCACGTAAGGGCACGTAACTACGATGACCCTACCTAGCCACTACTTGTACATACCGACAGGAAGACTTTTATGTGAAGATGTCTGGCTCAGTGGATGTCTCGACTGATAGAGTACTGGTGTAATGTGCTCGGGTGGCTCTCCTCACTCTATAGTCCAGCTCTATGGTCTTTGACTTACATGATGATTGTCGAGGCTTATATTTTTGTTACGATGGGAAAGATGTTGGTTGACGTCTGATGGGCTGACGAACGACCTTTATTTGGGAGGTCATGTCCATCAACGCAAAGGCGTTCATTGATCATACCGTTGCGGCTAACTACTTTGGAGACTCAACTAAGTACACCTCTCAAGCTTACTGAACATGTGTTGCTCATTCAATGCGAGTTGACTGCCATTTTAAGATGCTGAGGTCGACAATATAAGGGTTAGGGTTGGGGTAGATGACAGAATCAATGTCGAGATACATTACTTCTTATGGTCGCGCCTCTCCAATTCATGATTATCTGGTTGGATGTTGCGGTCTGATGACCATTGTTTTCTTGTATCATCGTGCGTCGTGGTTTTGGGTCCATGGCGACGCGATCGTACACTCGAAGTCGTTGATCACAGCGTTCTTATTGTAGACGAACTCCCCGATCTGCCAGTTCCCGGTCTAAGTAAGGTACATGTAGTGTCGCAAAATAGTGGGTACCCCATAACTTGATATGATGCCTCGTTCGATCAAAGATAAGTTAATGCTGTGTTCCGCTCAATGGATTCAGCCTCAGGTCACAACGGCGAATACATTGGGCTTTACGCCTTTAGACATGGCAAGCTTCACGTTCATTTCAAGGGTACCCATCGATAGATATTTCCTGTCTTTTCCCTGATCGCCAGGGCAGGGAATATTACGAACGATTGGCACCATGGTACAGGAGGGTACACCCAACGCTGTATCTCTTTGCGATATCCCAAATTCTTGGTCCGGACGTTGTGGGAAAAGCGTTTGATCACGACATGACTCTGTAAGCTACACGACCAGCGGTCACTAGCAACGCCGATCAGGACGCGCCATCCAAACCCGTTGGAGATAGCGTTTGCGTTCCAAAAGGTTGGGAGCAATGTTGGAAAATAGCTTGTTGGGACTACATCCCGGTTTTGGGAGGTCGTGTCATGTGGTGTTTTTATGTATGCTTATGCGGATTTGAGTGAGGAGGTGTGGTTATGAGTTATGCGAGTGTTGGAGCTGTATGTTTTATGTATCAGACAGGCGCAAGGAAGGGTTGACACAAAATAGGCATATGTCAGTCGCACCTTCCGAGACTGACGGTTAATCGAGCATTGTCTCGACATCACGTCGTCTCCATCACATCTACGCCTGTATCACAGTCAACAACCATTTGCGTGTCCGATCCGAATACAACGTCAAGGTCACCCTCAAAAACCCACAGCATGTCCAACATGTATGAACTTCTATGATCAACGCTGCAAAGCAGTACGATGTTATCAGACGGATCGAGATCGAACTCAACCCCTGAAAGAGACCATCAGTATCATCGCAACAAGACCAAATCGCATCCCATAAATGTCTACACGAGACGATGTTGTGTCATCCTGGTGTCGGGTACGCACGTTCTTATATCCACGATGCCAATAACCAGCTGTAAGACGCGTTATTAGACCAAAGCTGCGGGTTGTCAACACTTTTGGATACACATGCGCGACGTCTGCATGCGTTCACTTGCAATCATGCCGATGTCATACTCCAGTTCGAGCACAGCACAGACTTTGACACCTCAGCCACATGGAGGGAGTAGTGGTTCCCAATGACACCCTTGTCCGAAGCAACGCAACCAGATGCAGGTACGAATCCGGCGAGAGCTATCCTGCGTCATGGCCCAGTATTTGCAGCAGGCCAACGCGGCATGTGGGCATCATAAAGTGGATGTCGGCCTCGAAATGGCAAGAGCAGTTCAAACCAGGTCTGGGTTTGGCTTTGGTTCCCGCCATGCCGGGTGGAATGATAGAATTGTACTGCACCTAAGCTTTGGACGATGCGACCAGTTGCGTTGCGTTGCTGCCATCTCGATCGAAACACACGGAGATTTACATGTACCATCCAGCTCTGCAGACTCGATTGGGCACAGTAGCCTGTGATACTGACGTGATAATAGCTGTCTCTTACCAAAATACATCGGCAGCAGTTCCATCACACCCGTTCAACACCGCCCAAGCTCTCAAACTTCCAGACCCTTTCGAGGCACGTTGCAAGTAACATGGCGCGGCAACGTGTGCAGAATACAGGGCGGCTACAAACTTGGAGGAAGAAAAGTAGCTTTCTGCTCTCCCGTTCTATGATGAGAATCTCGGAGCATGGCAGGCTTTTTGCTGTGTTGAAGCTCGGCGCTAACCATTGAGAGTTTGCAACGGTCGCGTTCGCCTCCCGTGAAACACAGGAAACCGGTTTAGCATTCAACGTCCAGCCACACAGATGCATATTGTTCATGCATGCTGTGCTTCTTCCGTCGCTGCCAGATCGCCTTTGCAGCTGTCTTGCTCGCCACAGAGGAGTCAGGAGGTGGCACACACGGCTGAGAGAGGGAGGAGTGGGAGGGCGTCGAGCCGCCTGCAGCGCTGCGTTTTTGCCTGCAATCGACGATGAAGAGCTGAGGCCATGGCATTTGATACGCCATCGCGATCGGCCAGCCCCTCAGAGCCCTCAGATTTGCTGGAGGTAACACCGCCGCTGGTTGTGCCAATGGGTACATGCGCCTCTGCCTCGTCTACTACTGTACTTTACAGTACTGTGCAAGCTCGCGAGCTGTAGCCACTCACACTAACAAGCCACGCGCGCCAACCGTATGCCTCGTGGCGTGGCTATACGGACGGCCGTTTTGCGTCCACTGTCCCTCTGGTACCCTCGAGGGCCTCGACCACAATTCGCATTTTTGCCCTGCAAGACTCTTACTGTATGCTGGAGAAAGCCGATTCGTTCACCATGACGTACCCGTGGCAGGCGAATCTTGACCCTCGTCCGCTAGAGACAGATGGATCTCTCCAGGGCATCTGCGCATGGACGCCGTTGGAAGCACAACTACACACGAAACATAGCACGGATGCCGTCACATCGCTTGCGTCGTACAACTCCAAACCTGCCGACCAACCGGCGGCAACTCTGGCCAGCGTTAACAGCCACGATCGGCGGCGAGGTTCTGCTTGGCCAGACCCGCAAGACTCCTACGCAGCTACGCACCCCCGTAACCTCCTCATGTTAGCTCGCGCCTCATGCACTCGCTGCAGGGATTGTGGTCGAAGAGGACTCGGCGACGTCACTCGATGCCGATGCCTTTCCTCGATGCCAGGCCAAATCCGTGCCCGGCCATGTCATGCCCATGCGACTGGCTCTGCCATCTTGGATTCCTGCTGGACTAGCTGCCAGGTCCAGAGAGCTATATCAGAAAATCCGCAGCCACATTTCACACTCCCTTCCCAATCCCAGCTTTCCTCCCAATTGCTACTCCCAATCAACTCCCACCTCCCAACCAATCAAACGAAGCTTGTACGATTATAACGACCTATTACCTAGTTAATGCTTGCTGCTACTGTTGTGCATGCCCACCACCAGCAACTCTAGTCAATACGCCTACTACTCCTTCCCTCCCACTCCCGACAGGAAATCATCCCCGGTAGCCAGCCGCGGATCTTCATCTAGAACTACTTCCAACAAAACCACCACCCGCAACTCAGATACCATGGCTCCTTCCCCAGCGGCAGGCAGGCAGCAGGCCAGCGCCCCCAAGACTCCCACCAAGCTCGGCAGAAAGCCTGGCAACACTCCTCAGAAGCTCGGCCAGTCCGCAGCAAAGGGTGCTCAATCTGCTAAATCCACTCCCAAGCCCAGTGCTTCTGACGCTGGCGAGCAAGCCGGCAAGGCCCAAGACACCGCTAAGAACGCCGGCCAGGAGGCTCAGAAGAATGTCGAAATCAAGGACGATGAGGACGACGACGACGAAGAAGAGGGCGAGGGCCTCATGAGCAAGGTCTCTCAGGCCGGCGGCAAGGGCAAGGAGGGCCTCGAGGAGGCCGCTCCCGAGCCTGTCAACGACGACGACGACGACGATGACGACAACGATGCTGTTGAAGGCGCAACCCAGCAGGCTGAGGGTGCTGCCGACGATGCCCAAGAAGAGGGCGAGGACGTTGCTGACGACGCCACCGAGAAGGCTGGCCAGGCCGGCGAGTCCGCGGACGACACCCAAGACGACACTGAAGAGCAAGATGACCAGCAGCAGCAGGGCGGCAAGATGCTCAGCGGCGCCAAGGGTCTCGCTAGCAAGGCTTCCGGTCTCGCTGGCAACCAGGATCCCAAGAAGGCCGCTCAAGATCCCAAGAAGGCTGCCGAGGACGTCAAGGATGGTGCCCAGGAGACCGCCGAGGGTGCCGCCGAAGAGGGCCAGAAGGTTGCTGGTGAGACTACCGACGAGGCTGGTGAGGCTGCCGAAGGCGCCGAAGACCAAGCTGAAGATGCCGCTGAAGGTGTCAAGGACCAGGCCGAAGATGCGGCTGAGGATGTCCAAGACCAAGCCGAAGACGCGACCGAGGATGCTCAGAGCAAGGTCGATGGTGCGGCTGAAGGTCCCCAAGACCAGGTTAACGGCGTTCAAGACGAGGCCAAGGGTGCTGTCGACGGCGCTTCCCTTGGTGACCTCAACGTTCTCAAGGGCCTTGAGGTTGGCAGTGACGGCAACATCAACGACTCCGAGGGCAACCCGATCGGCAAGCTTGCCGAGGGTGACGCCGAAGACCTCGAGGGTTACCCCATTGGCGACAACGGCGAAATCCTCGACGACGACGGTGATCTTGTCGGCCGCTGCGAGCTCCTTCCCGAAGAGATCAAGAGACAGATCCAGGAGGCTCGCGAGAACGGCGAGGAACTCCCCGAGGGTGCTGAACAGTACCTCGACGAAGATGACGAGGAGCAGGACGAGGATGATGAGGAGGAAGAGGAGGACGACAACCTCCCCGGCCTCTCCATCATGGAGGGTCTAACCTGCCAGGTCGATGGCCTCATCTACGACTCCGAAGGCAACACCATTGGCAAGGTCACCGAGGGCGACCCCTCTGAGCTCAAGAACGCCACCCTCAACGCGAACGGTGAATTCATTGACAAGAAGGGCAACGTCGTTGGCTACGCCGACATCCACGAGGATGCTGCCGACCTCGTTGAGCAGGGTGTCTACGAGCCTGCCAGCGCCGCGACCGAAGCTGAAGACCAGGCCGACCAGGCTGGTGACGCTGTCAACGGTGTCCAGGATCAAGCCGAGGATGCTGCTGAGGACGCCGCTGAGGGCGCCGAAGAGCAGGCCGAGGGCATTGAGGATGAGCTTCCTGGCATCGAAGCCCTTGAGGGCAAGGAGCTCAACGAGGCTGGAGAGATCGTTGGCTCTGACGGTGGCATCCTCGGCCAGATTGAGGACGAGGAGATCCGCCAGAAGATCGCTGACGGCGAGATCGACCCCGAGACCCTCAACATCAACGAGGAGGGCCAGGTTGTCGACCAGGATGGAAACGTCCTGGGCGCCACTGAGCTCGCCGAGGGTGCTGCTGAGAAGCTTAGCAAGCTTGCCCCCACCTACGACATCCGCATTCTTGAGGACCGCAAGGTCAACAAGAAGGGCAAGGTCCTCGATGACGATGGTGAGGAGATTGGTCAGCTCACCGAGGGTGACCCCTCCAAGTGCGCCGGTCAGAAGATCAACGAGAAGGGCCAAGTCATCAACAAGAAGGGCGATGTCGTTGGCAAGGTCGGCATCACCGAGGGTGAGGCCGCCGAGACCGCCACCAAGGAGCTTCTTGAGGAGCTCGGTGAGCTGCCCGAGGAGGACAACATCCCTGGCGTCGAGATCCTCGAAGGCTACAAGCTCAACAAGAAGGGTAAGGTCCTGAACGAGGATGGCGAGGAGATTGGTGAGCTCGATGACGGTGAGCTCGCCAAGTGCGCCGGCAAGAAGATTAACGACAAGGGCGAGATCATCGACAAGGATGGCAAGACAGTCCTTGGCACGGTCCGCACTCTTCCCCAGCAGCCTGAGGAAGATGAGGAAGAGACTCCCGAAGAAGAGGAGGCCACCGCCGAGGAGGGTGAGGGCGAGGGCGAGGAAGAGCAGGAAGGTGAAGGCGAAGAGGAGGAAGAGGAGGGCGACAACCTGCCTCCTCTCTCCATCCTCGACGGCCTCTCCGTCAACAAGGCTGGCAAGCTTCTCGACAGCAACGGCAACATTGTTGGTGAGCTCGTTGAGGGTGACGCCAAGAAGCTCTCCAAGTCCGGCCTCACCGCCGACGATGAGGGTCAGTTCTGGAACAACAAGGGCAAGGTCATTGGCCGCGCCCAGACTGTCCCTCAGGAAGACGATGAGGAGGAAGCTCCTTTCGCCGGCCTCGAAGGCCTCAAGGTCATCGAGAACGGCTACGTCGCCGAAGAGAACGGCCACATCGTCGGTGTCGTCACCGAGGGTGATGCTAAGAAGCTCATCGGCCGCGCCGTTGACGAAGATGGAGACATCATCGACAAGAAGGGCTCTGTCGTCGGCCACGCCGACCGCTACGAAGAAGAAGAGGAGCCTGAGCAGGAAGAGGAGCAGGTCGACCTGTCCTTCTTGCAGGGCAAGCAGGTCAACAAGGCAGGCGTTGTCATCGGCGACGAGGGCACTCCCATTGCCCGCCTCGTTGAGGGCAAGCCCAAGGAGGTTGCCGGCAGGAAGCTCGACAACCAGGGCCAGCTCTGGAACGACCAGGGACAAGTCATTGGCCGCATCGAGCTCATCCCCGAGGAGGAGCGCGAATCCAAGCCCGAGGGTCCCTTCGCCGGCCTCGAAGACCTTCGTGTCATAGAGGGTGGCAAGGTCGCCGACGAAGACGGAAACGTTGTTGGCGAGATCGTCGAGGGTAACCCCAAGCGCCTGGTCGGCCTTTCCGTTGACGAAGACGGTGATATTGTCGACAAGTACGGCAACGTCAAGGGTCACGCGGAGCCGCTGCCCGACGAGGAAGAGGAGGAGGAAGTGGACAACAGCATCCTTGAGAACAAGGTGCTGAACAAGCAGGGCTACGTCGTCGATGAGCAGGGCATTCCCTTCGGCCGTCTCATTGAGGGCAACGTCAAGGAACTTGCTGGCCGCCGCTGCGACGAGAACGGTTACATCTACGGTGACACCGGCAAGGTTGTTGGCAAGTGCGAGGTCATCCCTGAGAACGAGCGTGTCGCTCGCCCTGAGGGTCCCTTCGCTGGTCTTGAGGGTCTTCGCGTCGTCAAGGATGGTAAGGTCGAGGATGGCGATGGCAATGTAGTCGGCGAAATCGTCGAAGGCAACGCCAAGCGTCTTGTTGGTCACGCCGTTGACGAGGATGGCGACATCATTGACAAGTACGGCAACGTCAAGGGCCATGCCGACCCCTGGGAGGAGGAGGAAGAGGAAGAGGAGCAGGTCGACCTTTCTGCTCTCGCCGGCTGCACCATCAACAAGGCTGGCAACGCTGTTGACGGCAACGGCACCATCATCGGCCGTATCTCCGAGGGCGACGCAAAGACTCTGGTTGGCAAGAAGGTCGACGGCGAGGGTCAAGTCTGGGACAACGCTGGTAACGTCGTTGGACGCTGCGAGCTTGTCTTCGGCGAGGACACCAGCCCCGAAGGTCCCTTCGCTGGCTTCGAGAACCTCCAGATCAACAAGGATGAGACCGTCACCACCCCTAGCGGCGACATCATTGGTCGCATCACTGAGGGTGACATCAAGAAGCTCCTTGGTCACGGTGTCGAGGAGGATGGCTCCATCATCGACAAGAACGGCAACCAGATCGGTGCTGCCGAGCGCTGGGAGCCTGAGGAGAAGGAGCGTCGCGTCAACCCCATGTCCGGCATGCGTGTCAACAAGGAGGGCGAGGTCCGCGACGAGAATGGAGACCTTGTCGGTCGCCTCACCGACGGTTCTCTCGGTCACTGTGTTGGCCAGGAGATCGACGACAACGGAAACGTTGTCGACGTCGATGGCAACAAGATCGGCGAGTGCACTCTTCTCGAGAACATCGACGAGGAAACCTACGAGGGCCCCTCTGAAGAGGAGCTTGAGGAGGCCGCCAAGCGTGAGGAGGAGCGCCAGGTCGCCGAGAAGATGGGTGGCATCTGTCAGCAGACTCTCGAGCGCGTCCAGCCCGTCTGCAAGCAGATCAAGGAGCACATGGAGAAGGCCGACCGCACACCCAAGGACGAGCTCGACGAGGAGGAGCTTGTTAACAACGTTAAGCCGCTCATCGAAGAGGCCGGCCGCATTCTCCAGGAGTGCAACGGCTCCCTTCGTGGTCTCGACCCCGATGGCAAGATCGCCGCCCAGGCCAAGGGCCGTCAAGGTACTGGTGAGGCCACTCCCGAGGAGCACCGCCTGGCCGAGTGCTTGAAGGAGATCACGACCAACGTCGTCACCACCATCGACGACGCCAAGAAGAAGCTCAACGACATGCCTCACGCGAAGAAGAAGCTCAACCCCCTGTGGGGCCTGATGACCCAGCCTCTGTTCCAGATTCTGGCGGCCGTTGGTCTCCTGCTGGCCGGTGTCCTGGGTCTCGTCGGCCAGCTGCTCAACGCTCTTGGTCTCGGTGGATTGGTCAACGGCCTACTCGGCGGCCTCGGTGTTAACAAGTTGCTGGGTGCCTTCGGCCTCGGCGGCGACGACAAGAAGAAGGACAAGAAGAAGGGTGGCAACCCCATCAGCAACCTGCCTATCGTTGGCGGTATGCTCGGTGGTGACAAGAAGTAAACGCTTCGTCCATCACAACAACAGCAAGCAATAAAAACTGCCTTGACGACGAGTGGGAGCCCGGGATGGAAGAAAATACATCCCGCCCGCCCGGTCTGGTCTTGACAGTTCGAAGCAGGGAGGACACGGTGGGAGGAGGGTTTCATTTGTCAGGACCAGCAACACCAGGCTTCACCAAAAGGGAAACGCAAAATTTTCTGGGAGGAAAGTAACATTTTCTTTTTGGAGAAGTCATTGATATCCCCGATTTGTCTTTTCTGGGAGGGATGGCAGCAGCATTTGTGTTGTTCTGCGGACTTCTTACTTTTCTCCCTTCCTTCTTGGGAGGGAAGGAGGGGAGATGTTAGCCGGTCTGCTTATTGCTGCATTTGTTGCTGCTGTTTTCTCTCTTCTGCTGTTTTTTGTTTTGCACGCGCGCGCGTTTCTGTTTTTGCGAGCGAGGAGTGAGTGGTAATGGTTTCCGGTTTTTGCTTTTTTGGCTTGATCAAGCGTGTACAGTACCTCTTTTGCTTTACTCTAGCTGGCTAGTTGATAGGTCTTTTTGCGGACGCGTGGATTGACTCTTAATACTACTTTGAGAAAAAAAAACCTCCAAAATTCGAGCATCCATTTTGTTTTTGCGAAGCAATAAGTAGAGCACAGATGTAGTATTCATGTGTATGTGATTGGCTGCTGACCGACTGGCTTGCTTGCTCATCTATCTCGCTCGCATGCTAATTCGTACGTGAACTCGATAATGGAAACGACTTGGATAGGCCAAAAGAATTCGGATTTTCTCATGTACAGTACAATGATACATGGCATATCGTTCTTACAAACCCCTCCCTCGCGTCAACTCATTTCGACTCGTCTCGTCTTCATATCCTGCATCTCTCATCGTATCATAATCATGTCGTATCGCGAAAAAGAAGAATGGCAACGCCAGAAACGAGGCAAGAAAGCTAAAGCGCTCATCAAACACCCAAAAACTCCTCGACCACCGCTCCCCGTCTAGCAACAGCGGCAGCCCTCCTCCTCGCCGCCTGCCGCCTGGAATTATCGCTCGGCGGGTTATAGTAGTAATTATCGTGGTAATCGTAGTTGTTGTTGTCATCGTAGTTGTTGGTGGCATATGAGCGGCGGAAACTCATCAAACCACCCAAGCTCCTGTCGCCATTGGCGATGACGATCTCGTCTCCGCCGTCGACCAAGGTCACGCCCGCGATGGTGCCGAAGAAGCGGATGTCTTGCCTTCCATGCTGCTGCCATTGCAAGTTGCCATGGGCACCCTCGTGAGATGGCAAAGCGCGAGTGTCAAAAACGCTGACAACGTCTTCGTTCTCAGCGGAGACGAGCATGGAACTGTCGGAAGAGAAATGCAGTGAGCGTGAGCAGGAGAGGAGGTTAGGTAGGGTGGCCAAGGGTTTTGCCCAGGAACGCGAGTCCCATAGGGCGATTTTGCCATCCTGGGCGCCAGTAGCGAGGAGTTTGGAGTCCGGTGACCAGGCGCAGGAGAAGATGTGGTCGGCGTGGGAGCGCAAAGTGGCGAGAGTTTCGCCCGATTCGGCGTCAGTGATAAGAGCGTCGGGAGAGTCGCCGACGAGGGCTCGGAGGCGGCCGTCAGAAGCTGTGGTGGCGCTGTTGAGGGAGTGGGAATATGAGAAGTTCTTGGTGAAAGTCTCTGTGGCAAGGTCCATGAGTCGAAGTCGTTGATCGTTGGCGCAAAAGGCCGCTTGAGGGAGGCCGGAGCGACGGTGGGTGAAGGTATGTACATGGGTGACGAGGCCATTGCGGTCGTGGGTTACGTAGCCTTCTGAGTGCGAGTCGGGAGAGTCAAGGTTGCGGAGGGCGTACTCGCCGTCGAATCCTCCTGCAACGACAATAGCAGAGTCTGTTGCTGCTAAACAAGTCACTCGAATCGGCGTGGAGGTCATGCTAGACTTGGAGAGATCGAGTACCGTGCTCTCTGCACCTGGGCAAGCCAGCGATGCTCGCATGACCTTGCTGGGAGTTGTGTAGTATACCTCCCTACCAACGGACGCGAGGACATGGCGAAGTTGATGGTGTGCGAACTTTGGTCTCACCGTGCCATTAAAGTAATGGAAGCGATAGTGGCGCTCATCCTGGGTGTCTGGAATAGAGGTTGGGTCGACAGTGCTCATCCTACTTGAGCTAGTTGATACCAGGTGAGAAGCTCGATCCTGAAGAGCCTGGCCTCTTGACGCGCCATGACTGCTCCAGTCAACACCTTGCATGTCAACGCCGGACTCGATCGATTCCTGGCGATTGATCATCGGAAGTGTGCTCTTGTCAGCTCTAGCGCGCTCTGAAAGCGCATCTCTGAGTTGCACTTGCGGTGCCGAAGAGGTGAGGGTGGTCATGCTGTCGAGGAAATCGGCAAAGTGGCGCGGGTCATCCACTGACCATGCCGTCTCAGCCATGTCGGTCAAGACAGTGTACTGTGCCGTGTCGCCGTGTTGTATAGGAACGCCTTCTAGTATGGAGTCATCAATGGAGTTTAAGGCGCTAAGTGACACATGTAGGTGCCGCTCGTCTGCGGCGCTGGAGAAGTTCTGTAGGCTATCGCATGAAGGTTGATGTGAAATCATCCTTGATCTGGCTACAGGTCCACTCCTTGTGCCAGGCTGTATAGGATCATCCTGTGCGATCTCGTCAAGCGCAACACGTCTGCGGCGCGCAGATTCTTCCTGGAGTATGTCATCACACTGAGGTCGTGGGTGCTGTGAGGGGAGTCCTCGATGCGTGCCAGCATCCGAGATGGTCTCTTGAAGGACACTGTCGGGCAATGTGACTGCTGTTCCTGATGGCAGACATACAGGCGCAGAAGAAATGTCGTTCGTCACTTCCTCGCTCACACTTTCCAGTGGTTCATCGGAGCGTTGCAGCCAATCGTCCTCGCGCTGTGATGGGTCAAGGCATTCGTCCTGGTGTTCGTCCTGAGCAGCCAAATCGGCAGGATCCGACTGAGGGAATATAGGAAGCAGGGAACTGCTGCAAAAGACAGGCTCCGCGAAGCGGGCCATACGAGCGTGCTCCATCTTGTCTCGAGGCCGGGAGGGTTTCCTTCGATAACGCCTGGAGGAGGGTCCGAGGTATTTGACAGGAGCCGGCGGGCTGCAGAAATAGAACATATCGGCCATGGTACCGCGAGCGTCGCAGGGCACGCGAGAAACACTCCCGGTCAATACGAAGGAGACAGGGCGCGTGTGTACGCGGTCAGAGGAAATGCCTTTCCTTCCCTCTATCCCTGCAGGCTGCGAGGTACGGCTTCACGCTGTACCGAAGGTTGCGACAGGAAGATCCGGGACGCTGGCTGTCAAAAGGGAGGAAGCAGGATGTGAACGCAGACGTAGCGCTGGGTTGGGTCCTGCGGTAGAAGAGTCCCGAGCCAGCTGGAGAGTCCGAGGTCGTATCGCACAAGGTGGGCTGTCAAAGTATTGCTTGCATGTAAGCGACGTGCGCTCGAGGGTACGGGGGACGTCTTCAAGCAGCAACGTGACCGGCGATGGGTTTCAAGAGTCTTCCTAACTGGCCAGGCGGGTGCTTGCAGTTCTGCCGGGTACACCAGCGCAAAGGGCCGGTGCTGTTCGCCTCGACCCTGTCTGGTGTAGGCGAAGGGAGTCTTGGGAGTGTCAAGGGTTGGCGAGGTCGGCAAGCATGAGAGATTCCGTGTCAGGTAGGATCAACATTACCGTGGGAGCGGGTTCAGTAGTAGCAGCGAAGAAGCAGGACGGTGTTCACGACGATGCATTCATGCAAGGTTCTTTCTCGTGGGATCCTCTGCCCCGCATGACCGGGGTGGATGTAGATTGTAAATAATGCGCGTCGACGGGTTGCAGATTGCTGGGTTCTGGGGTGTGAAGACAAGGTACTGTATGGACGGGACGAGCAGCTAAGTAAATGAGCGGAATCGAACCGAAGGCTGGAGCGTGCAGATGCCAATTGTAGACTTATTCCCGTGGTTGTCGTCGTCAGTAGCATGTCACTGTAATGTGTACGCGCGAGGGTATGGCAGTGGTCGTCAAAAGGCGGCGGGAGGCAAAGTCGTTCTCGTCTGTCCAGTGGTTGAGACAAGCAACGCTTCGGACCCCGGCTCGTTGGGCATCAAGCAGCAGACAAGTAACAGCCCCATGCACAACGCCGGATGGCTCGAAAGAGGGAGAGAGGGAGAGTGAAAGAGAGTCAACGCAAGCGACGGTGTACACCCGGCTGCCAGCAGTCAAGCACGTGAGCATGGTCGTACAGAGACACAGAGAGGAGCAGGCCGGCGCAATACAGGCCAGGCTGGCTTGACATGGTCGTCCGCCCACGCAGCGCCGTTGAGATTGAATCACAAATGACGAGCGAGAAGGCTTGACGATGATGATGGAAGATGGCCTGTCTGCCACCTGCAGTCAGTTCCTAGACCAACCCAGTCCAATCAGCCATCGCAGTGCATCGGCATCCCTACAGAGTCGTGCAGTAGTATGTAGTTCCAGCCACGCACTGACAGTACAGTAGGTAGTCACGCAGTACAGTAGTCACGGTAGTATTCCCACGGCCGGACACAAGCAAGCAGGAAACAGATGAGACGCGACTTCAGCTGCTGCAGTGCAGTAACAGCAGTACCGTACAAGTCTCAAGCCATCCCGTTACGGCGACTCGCATCTGTCACATTCCCATCGGCGGATGGCCTCTCCCCACTCGTCCTTCGTCCCTCGTCCCTCGCGTGTGTCGCACGCGGGCGCAGCGAGGATGCTCCAATCGAAAGCGTGGCAAGCGAGCGAGGGGAGGGGTGCAAAGGCGTCCGGGCGTTTTGTGTGTGTGTGTGTGTGTGTGTGCGCGCGGGCGGCACGTAGCCGAGGGTGGAAAATGCAGGCATTTCGTTGATTACCTGATGGCATGGCTTGCGAACCGATGGATGCATGGATGGTGAGATGATGGATGTGTATGCACAACTTGCAGCAGCGTGCAATTGTGCAGTTCCCTTAGTCAGTCAGTGCGTGAGGGCTCATGGTGGTACTGCATGCAGCATACGAATCTACCATACCATCCTTGAAATGGTCTCATCACAGGACTGCTGGGCCGGAAGGTAGACATGTCGAGCCTGAAGAAGTCGTAAGTAGCAGGTACTACTCAGCAGTCTATGCCATGCCTTCCAAGAGGTGTACACCGCCGAAACCTTCACCCGCCCAATCACAACCCAGCGCTTCCGACTTCACACTCAAAGCACACAATTACCTACTGTTACTAGTCCGTCTCAGATACCAGCAAAGTACTCTACATGTGCGTAGCAGTAAGGCAACATGGAGGCAAGGCAAAACATCAGCACCACGCCATCCATCACAGCCTGCGTAACGATCTCGCAGGATATATATCACGCATTCACGTTGTATCATCATCAACATCGACAAGGACATCAACGACGACGAGTAGTTGGACAACTTTCCATCGAGTGGCTCCCCTCCCTCAACGCGATCGCATCTTATCGTATCGCATCGCATCGCATCGCATCGCATCGTATCGTATCGTGGCGGTCCTCAGATCTCGAACACAAACCTAGCACAAAGGGGAGTGTGGAGTGTGTGTCGTGGAAGCGTAGTAGCATAAGTAAGTAGCGTGGCGTGGACAAATCATACCATCCATCTAGCACGACGGAGATCTCGAGATCGGAGCGACGAGATAGGTTGGCGGCCCACCATCTTTCGACAACGACGCTGATGATACTACGATGGAAAGATCGGGGGGCTTGCAGTGAGATGAGATGAGACGTGACGTTGACAAGTGAGTGGTGTGTTGCGCCGTGTCTCTCTCTCTTGTGTCATCATCGTAGCTTTACATGCAGTGTAAGGAAACAACAACAGCCCTGGTGTGTAGGAAGTAAGTGCAGTAGGGTGAAGCAGGCAAGGAAGAGAAAGCCGGCGGCTACAGTACATAGTAGTGATTCTAGCCGACCTACATGTGTACTGGTTAGCCGGTCCCGATCCTTGTCTTTGTCCTCGAACCACCTGTGCGCGGAGGCAGGGACTCGAAGAATGTATGGAGACCACGTGAAAAGGCCGGCGGCAATGTCTAGAGCCAGGACCAGGACCAGGGCCATATGCAGACTGCATACATTACCCACTCTCCTACAGGCTACATATGCGAGGTGTAGGCGACCAGAAAATAGAGGAGCAGCCTCAAGAGTCAGGCCAATTCAAGCGGAAGCAAGGGACAAGCACGCAGGGTTGTTCTGCACGTCGGCAATTGTATGTGTGATCATTGACGCGAACACATGGTCGATTAATCAATACACGCACAACGTGTCTGAAAACGCTTTCGTACAAGCAAGTCATTAAAAGGCGAGTCGAGCGATACGAATGTCATTATATGTAGCGATACACAATTCTCCTATTCTCCCGATACATGCAGATTGAAAACGCCTATGATAGGCAACCAACCAAATCAAAAGAGACATCTGGTCTCGAAGTCCGCGCATAGTGACAATGATAACGCTTGAGGTATTTAATATGAAATTCTGCCTGCATCGTAAACCAACATAGGGTGACACGAGGTCTTCCTCGTTCCGATCTTGTGCAACCATGGACTATATCCTTCAATCTTCCCCGACTTGCACTCATGACCGAACTCAAACACCTACCATCGAGGCAGTGAAGGCATCTGAGCACGCCAGTTCAATTGATCCTCAATGAGAGCAGCTTGCTCGATTCGCATCATCGCCTTGTCCAATTCTTCATACGCCCTCTGCTGCTCTGCATCGCGGGCGAGATCCTCTACTGTCTTTTCCGGCACGATCTAAACATGGTTAGACTTGACCTCACTTCCCCGGACAAAAGATAACATACTTCGTCTGGAAACTGGCCTGGAGGGAAATACTTCAGCGACCTGTGCCTCGCCGTGAAGCAACGCTCACTGTGTTTCAAGACTGAGAAGCGATCTTGGCAGTCTGCGTCGAGGTAGAGCTCGATGAAGTCGCCGCTTTTGGCGTTTGTGTTTCGCAGTCCCCAACCTTTGATGGATGCGTGCGATGCGTTGCCGATCGAGTGGCATTTGTATGGTTCCAGTGTCTGCTCATGGATTGCAGGCGATCCGGAACATGGCTCTCCCAGCCAGCTAGAGAAGGTCACCGCATGTGCACTCAGTATCGTCGCCAGAACTAGCAGGGTGATCATAATCGCAGCCTGGTGGTTGAGCGTGACGAGCTGGAATCTGCGAGAGCCATACATAAGTTTGGGGAAGAGATGGCGAAGACAAGTCGGATTCCTGGAGCCTAGGTAAGGTACATATGTGCAACGATGTGCACGGCGATATTTCGGGTTATCTTTACCTTTACGCGAACACACAAGCCTGTTAAGCGATACTGCCTGTTGTAAGTAAGCATTCATCATGCATTGGTCGGCGGTCGACGCGCAGGACATCGGCTGACGTTGAGTGAGCCACGGCTCCGAAGCTACATGTTCTTACATACCTACTTCCCCCGAGCCCTGTAGGTAGCACAACACCTTACCCGCCGGGGAGAACGGATCCAAAGTGCCACATCGACCAACCCATCCGCAATCTGTATTCAACCACCGAATTGCCGCCGTGATTGATACAGGACATCTTTTGTTATATAACGATGCTCGTCGACCGTTCATACGACCATTCTGGCAGACATACTCATCTCTCACCGAACGGAATCACCTAGTCCACTCATCTCAACAAACACCCCAAAATCTACTTCTTCTCTTCACGATGGTGCGAAAACCACTCCTCAAGGCGCTTGCCCCCCTTGTCGTCGGTTCGCAGGCAATCAGCTTTACGAGCTGGCCAGGACTCGCCTGCCATGGTGCGGTGATCAACTAGAAGAAGAACATTTACCCGCACAAATGCTACACTGTTCCCAACGGTGCCTCCCTCAAAGGACATGGCCTTGAGAACAAGAACCGCGCGGAAGTTTACATCAAGTTCTACAGTGACCAGAACTGCAAAAGCCAACATTGAAATCGAGCGAACTCTAGCGAGAATTTTCGGACTTGAGGGTATTAGGTCTGCAAAAAGGGGGTATTTAGCTGCTACTGTCCTACCTAGGTAGTCTATTCTCCCGATGCGTGCAGATTGAAAACGCGTGTTGTAGGCAACCAACCAAATCAAAAGAGACATCTGGTCTCGAAGTTCGCGTGTAGTGACAATAAAGCAAGCATGATTCGCTCCCGCCGCCCAAATTTTTCAAGAGTCGTGTGTGTTGTTGTATAAAGAAAAAGGGTGAAAAGATCAGAATTAACCTGATCAGATCACAAGAATGTGTTTGAGATGCAAGCGCAAAACGGCTGCCGAGTCTAGTCATGATAGGCGCTCTCATAACCCCTCGAGCCAGTGCGCTCGTGGCCGTGGCCGAGCATAGGCGTCGTCACGGCCGAAGAGCCAGCACCCATGGTCGTGGCGCCTTGGCTCTTAGGCCTACCGCTCCAGACCGGGGCGCGGAAGCGGCGCTCCTGCTCGAAGTCGCCCCACCTCTTCATCGTAATCTTGCTACTGTCGAACTCGCCGTCCTCGTCGTGGCCGCCCTTGTCGGCACCGGCAACCGCGCCTGCCGTCTGTCGGGTGTCGCCCCAGCTGAAGTCGTCAAAGTGCCAGAAGGAGTAGGTTGGGAGAATGAAGTTCCAGATCGGTAGGGAGATGAGGTAGATGAACATCCAGAGGACGTAGATAAGACGGTGGGCGGTGATGACGATCAGGACACCGGGAAGACCAAGAACAAGGATCAGGAGGATGAGTGGGATTGTCGGGGTTACTGTGTCAGTGAATGCGGATTTGAGAGCGATGGCGACTGGGAGGGAGAGTTAGTGATATGCCCCTTGACTTGGAAGTGAATGTGAGTATACTTACTGACGTAGAGAGTGAAGGCGATGGCGGCTGGCAAGACAAGAGTACCGATGAGTTCGATGAAGACGACAAACTGCATGCTGAAGCAGAAAGTACCACAGAGATCTCTGACAAGGACCAGCTCCATGAGATTGTGCACGGTCGAGTTGATCCATCGGCGGCGCTGCGAGAGGAGAACGCTAAAGGCGTCTGGGACTGTGGTCTTGCAAACAGCCTGCGGGACGAAGATCTGTTTGCGCTTAGGGAAGGTCTTCAGCATGAGTGTCGAGAGATATCTGTCTTCACCAAGCAGGAGCAGGTTCTTCTTGTGCAATGTGTCGACGACGTTCTCAGAGTAGTGCTCGACAATGTCCGGGTTGGCGAGGATGGGAACCCAGTAGTTCTGGCCACCCTTTGGTGTCTTGATACGGTACATGCAGAAACATCCGGGCAGACAGGTGACACCACCAAAGACAGACTCGAAAGACTTGCTCAAGTGGTGCGAGATGAAGTACTCGAAGACTTGGATCATGGTGACCCAGGAGTCGGTCTTGTTTGCAATTTTCGTCTCACCACACAGACCCATGACCTCGGGATCTTTGACCATGGCGCTGACCATGTGAGTAAGCGAGTCCGGGAAGACCTTTGTATCAGCGTCAACCATGAGGGTAATTTCGTAAAAGTCTGGGGAAATGCCTGTAATCTTCCAGATGCCGTTGAACATTTCGTACTCGAGTTCTGTCATGCGCTCATCGAACATGACCTTTTGCAAGAACGACATGAGGATGATTTGAGAGTCGCGCTTGCCACGATTGCCAGGCTTCGAAAGGGTAGCCTCCTCGGGTGTGCCGCATTTTACAATCAGTAGCATAGGGACACGTTGTTGTCTTTCAAGAGGAACCACCGAGTCGGCGCCATAGTCATAGAATCCAGAGTAAACCTTGGCCATGTTGTGACGCTTGCTACCAGATGCAACAGCCACGTAGGAAAACGGCTCAACGTCCTCTGGCTGCGTGGTGTGGTCTTTCATCATGGAGAGACAGACCTCGGGCGTAGACATGCTCTCACCCTTGCCCTTGATCAAACCATCACAGACGACAAATAGGAGCTTGTGGCTGTTAGGGTAGTCCGTCATGGCAATGGAGTCCATAGTCGTACGCATGCCCTCGGGGCCCTCGGAATAAGCAGTGATCAAGCAGATGGTATGAGCAAGTGGGTAGCCGAAAGGCTGCCAGTCCGGAGGTGGTTGCGGGACGACAGCTTCAGAGATGAAGCCTTGGGGCCCAGCGCTGTCAGATTCGCCGTGCAGAGAACTGAAACGCTGCGTGTGAGCACCGGATGGCATGAGGCTTGATCTGTCGTTGCTGCCTCTACCAGGGCTATCCACAGTCGGGAGAGTGCCTTCAGAGCGGTTCGAACCAGTGTAGGCGTGGGCACCGATGTTCGATGGAGGAATGAGTCGGGTAGTGGAAGACTGGCTAGCCATCGTCATAGGTGCAGGCCTGGACTTGGTGTCGATGGCATACGGACTGGTGAAGCGACTGGTCTGCGGAAGGAAGCTGTTTCGCTTGTTGGTGCTTCCGCTGACAAGAGAAGCAGGATCCGTTACTTTAGGCGGAGCGCGATAGATGTCCTCGGACCAGTCTTCGATTTGGTTTGCCCTCTTCTTCTTGTCGCTAGTCATACTGGTCTTGTCAGCCGCGAACTTGCGGCAGAGGAACCACTGGAAGATCAGGGCAAGCATGAACTTGGCTCCCACGATGGCGAGAATGAAGATAAGAGACACGTAGAGCACCACCTTGGATGCAATGCAACCAACGGTTTCGGTATCGATCGACCCAACCTTGACGATTTCTTGCAGACATTGCGCAACCTGCTTGTTGGAGCTGGCGGCGAAAGCAAGCGTGTTGTCCTGGCCGCGAACCTTTTCGTCGGTCCGGATGTCGTCGAACATTTGCGGGTAGGAAACTTGTGAGGTGTTGAAGAAACTCAGCAGATTGAGATCCAAGACGTCTCCTGAGTAGACCATCAAATTGCGTGTATCGTTGCGGATGTCATCCCAGGTGAAGAAGACGTCGCCAGCGCTTTTCAAGTTGTAGAAGTTGTCGCGGCCCTCGCGAGCCGTGTGGCAGGAGTAACCGAGATAATAATCAGCAGTGTCGTTGCGTTCGCTGGAGCCATCTTGGTTGAACGGTTTGCATGGGAAATACCAGGCAAGGTTTCCATCATCGTCGGTAGGGACATCTGAACCTTCTGCCGGGGTGATCAAGCCTTTGCATTTGCCGTTGACATTCTGGAAGAGGAAGCTACCGTCTTTTCCTCTGTTGTCAACGTCCATGTCATACAAGACGTTGCCACCACCTGGAATGCCACGAGCAAGCGGGTGACGCGATCGGGTCAAATCGTAGGCTTTGCCATGGAAAATCATGTAGCCCGGTCCGACCTTGTTGACCTGCAATCTCGAAGGGCCTCCTTCAGGACAGACGACCTGCGTAAAGCCGAATGTTAGGAAACCAACGAATGTGGCGATCAACAAGATAATGCTGCAAAGTCCAATCTTTTCTCTCCAAGCTCTCTGCTGTTCCCTCTTCGGCATGCCAAAGCAGCTCAAAACAATGTTCGGGATGAAGAATGTGATCATGTGGCAGTACGTGCCCCAGAGAGTTGGTGTCCCCGATGGCTCCTTGACCTTTTTCTGGCGTCTCTTCTCTTCTGCGCCGGCAGACTTTCGTGCCAACTTGTTGGGCTGGCGTCTGCTTGCGCTTCTTGACGCCAAATCGCTCGCAGCTGGAGCTTTCTCGTTCTGAGAGGAACGTACATCTTCCGAGTGGCCAGAACGAGAGCTTGTGGTGGCGTAATCGTCCTCGAGGTGTGGGTCGTTGCCAGTGATGGACGGCATAACGTTCATGTGTTGAGCGTGCTTGCGGTAGTAAAAATTGGGGTCTTCTGGGTCATCTCGTCTCCTCTCGGGCCGGATCATGCTTCTCTTGCGCGAGAGGTCTTCGGCACCACCTTGCGACGGCCGACTGGCGTGCATCATCGGATCCCGGTCTCCTGGCACCTCTGTAGGAGACTGAAGAGGTTGGGCATGAGCGCCTGCGCCGCGAGGCTTCTCAGATGTGTAGCGGCCACTTGAATGGTGGTTTGAGGAGCTCCTCCTTCGGTGGTGGCCATGGCTGTCCCTTGTGGCCTCCTGAGGGCGTTGGTGAGTTTGACTCGAGCGTCGTTGGCGATGCGCATCGGAGGATTGGCGGTCGGCATCTGATGAGCGCCTTGGTCGATCTCTGTTGGCAGAGCTGCGGCGGCGAGACTGATGTGCAGGTCGGGCGTGGGTGTCGTAGTAAGATTCTCTCCTCCGAGTAGCCTGCTCGGGCCGCGAAGGCATGTCGGACATGATGTGCGAGAAGGTGGAGTGAAGCGATGAGCTTCACCTGCGCCTACGCCCGTGGGCGATGTGAGGGCGACTATGTGCCGTGGGCGTGGTGGCTATTATTTGTGCCGCCAAAGCAAAGTCCAGCGAAGCTACAATATCTTGGGGATTGAGCGGGCTTGCCAGGGAAAGAGCGAGGTGTGGAAGTGAGTGAAGTGTGGTGTTGTGAATGACAGTCAAGACTGGCTGGTATGCAGGCAAGCAACAACTCTCAACGAATGTGTGACGAGCAGAGTGGCGGCAACAAGAATGACGGTGGGAGTGAAACAGAAGACGGGCGGTTGTATTATTGTTGCTATGGGAGTGTGCGAGAGGCGTCTCCTCGTCGCCGGGCACAGGCACAGGCCAGGGATCAATGTGGCGACAGGCCAGGCCAGCGACGCGCTGCGCTGCGCAACGCTACGCTAGAACAGCCTCGTGCCCGTGGCCGAGAATAGCAAACACGAGCCTGACGATGCATAAATTCACCTGAGAACCGACTAGCTTCATTGTTGATTGAGGGTTACGAAGAACTAACAATCAAGCTACTTGAAAATAGCACTACTTCAGCACCGGCGTGGTATTTTCATCAGAGATCATGCTTGTCTTGCGGTTATGTATTGTTAAGGTATTGCCTCTCTTCAATCTATGCAAGATGCCAGTCATGATCTGTCCGTCAGCCAAAGCATGTTGGCGTACTACTGTAGGTACCTGGGACGATGATGGCCCGCTAGTCAGATTGACTTTGTTGCCGCGCATTGGCCGCGTCTCACTCTTGGACTTGATGAATGCAGTAATTCGCGGAGAGTGCTGGTGTTTTGAGTACATGACTGCTTCGTCTTACTGTATTATGTACAGTAAATGTTCTCTGATTTTATTTCATTACTTGTGCAAGCTTCTCCAGCCAGCCCTTGCGTTGGTCCGAGAGCGAGCCAGCGGGGGACGAAAGGAAAGGAAGAACAAGACCTAGCAAACACACGGCGCATATCGCGTCTTCGCATCTCTTCACCACCTCCCTCCTTTATTCATGCACCACATCACTGCCACTTTAGGCATGGGCGGCAAGGAGAAAAGGGAGGCGGATAGACGAACCATCCAAAGCTACTCCAAACCACAACGTGTTCGACCAAGTCATGCCGGCGAATCACGTCCTTCAAGGGTCTGCAATACAGTACCTTAGTGCATGCGCCCTCTTCCCACCTCGTAAACACATGAATGATTAGGTATTCACTTGCACGGCTTTTGCTTTCGCCTCCCGCCACGCCGCCATGCCGCCATGCCCTACCGTCGCCATCCGTCCCCAATATTCCACCGTTGCCTTACTAGGTAGTACTGCTATAGGGGGGCCTACTCGCCTGGGCGGTCGTTCTTGGTTTCTTGTCTTCGTCCCTGTCCTGTGTCTCACACATCATTGTTGTTGGTAGCCTGACTACGAGCATACGACGCCTTACCCGCCCATCAAACCACTGCACCGCACCTCTCACTCGTTTTATTCCGTACACAACCTTGCAGTACGCGACCTGTTTCCTCCATCCACTTCCACTGCCAATACCACTGCCACCTCCCTTCCACCCATTTTTTTCTTCTCATTCCTCAACTCTCATCTCGCCTCGGCATCACGTCAAAGCGCACCCAGCTCCGATCGCCCAGCACGTCCCGAGTCTTCGGTCCATCTTCCATCCTTGTCCCTGACTCCTAGCAGTAGCATCACAAGGATCGCGCGGCAGGAGCTGCTAGTCGACAAAGAACGGCTCCCAAAGGGTCCTCTAATTATTCAACTGCCCCAAGTGTCTTCCGTCTGTCCCCACCACCATCAGCATTCGAAACCGCCCAAGCCACCTCCATAAATCTACCGAGCACGCCTTGTGCCGCCCTACGCCTGTCACCTGTTGCTGCCTGTTACACAACTCAAACTCTCCATTCATCCTGGCCCTGGCTCGACCACACCAACCAACTATCATACTCATTGTTCGATCGTCAACACTCCGACAACTTCAACATCCCTACCACTCCAGGCATGGCTGCCGAAAACACCCACCTCCAAGCGCCTAGCGACTCTCCCACGCGGAGATCGATCAGACGGGTCGAACAAACACCGCCAGTCCTCTCACAAGAATTCCCCGCTCGCAAATCCGTACCATACCTGCAGCAACCCGAAGTACGCCTGCAAGGATCTCCATCCAGCCCCGTCAACATCAGCCCACCTCGCCCTGGCATACAACAACCAGAATCCGCAGCCATCACCCAAGCCCCGAGCAGCGACTATCGTTTCCCGGCTGCCGGTGTGCAAACACCCGATTCAGCATACATCAAAAACTCTTCGTCGTCCTCGCTACCTCACAGGAGTCGACCAAACTCGGTTCAGGCCAAGTACGCGGACGATGCCTCGCCCAGCAGAACGTCTTCCACAGGGAATCTGAAGTCGGACGGATATGGGGATGAAACGCAAAATGGAGAGGTGGAAAGACTACAATACAGTGCATTTGGCGACTCGCCAGGGATGAAGCAGCAGCAGCAGCAGCAGCAGCAACAGCAACAGCAGCGCTCCTCGCGGGCGACCAACCACTCTGCGGGTTCAAGCTCTGGTTCGG
>Ga0265797_10000785_pt1 | contig 57658 bp, 65 predicted proteins | sample P2T30metagenome_FD_192433 | JGI IMG/M metagenome (GOLD analysis project Ga0265797, IMG submission 192433) | Plant litter microbial communities from East Loma Ridge, Irvine, California - P2 T30 | ecosystem: Environmental > Terrestrial > Plant litter > Unclassified | place: USA: California...
CAATCGGTCCCGTTCGCCCGATCTCCGGGGGATGGCCATCCCCCGGAGATCACCCTCATCCTGCGGCAGGACCGGGCGCGGTCAACATGCAAGGGACTGAGCGTAGTCGAAGGCCCGTATCGAAGGACGGGTACAGTGCTTCGATCCGCGTCCTCGATACGCCCTTTCAGGGCTACTCGGCCGCTACTCAGCCCGAACGGATTCGCTTGAAGCCATCATGCTCTAGCCCAATTCCCCAACAATCAGAACGGAACGTCGTCGTCCAGATCGCTGTCGAACGCGCTCGAAGACCGTGCGCCGCCGCCGGACGATGCGCCGCCACGGCCACTGCCGCCATTGCCGCCGCCAAAGCCGCCATCATTATAGCCGCCGCCACCGCCGCCGCCCCATTCGTCACCGCCGCCGGAACCGCCGCGCGCACCGCCGCCGCCGCCGCCGCCTTCACGGCCGTCCAGCATCACCAGCGTCCCGTCGAAGCCCTGCAGCACGATCTCGGTCGAATACCGGTCATTGCCCTGCTGGTCCTGCCACTTCCGCGTGGCCAGCTTGCCTTCGATATAGACCTTCGAACCCTTGCGCAGATATTGCTCCGCCACGCGGCCCAGCGGTTCGGAGAAGATCGCGACCGAATGCCATTCGGTCTTTTCCTTGCGCTCGCCGCTATTCTTGTCCTTCCACGTCTCCGACGTGGCGATCCGCAGATTGACGACCTTGCCGCCATTCTGGAAGCTCTTCGACGTCGGGTCCGCACCCAGATTCCCGACGAGGATCACCTTGTTCACCGAACCGGCCATGCTGCTGTCTTCCTTTCAGAAAGCCTATTCAGGCTTTGTCCCCCGCCCGGCCGCAACCGGGTCGGGACGACCGACGGCATGAGGCGGCGACCGGGTGGATCGCGGCCGGATCCTATATGGACCGCATCCGCCGCTGTCGATGCGGGATCGCGATCAGCCCCCGAAACTGCGCCCGCCGAAACCGCCGCCGAACCCCCCGCGCGAAATCACCGCGCTGCGCGATTGCACCCGCGTCGGCGCACGCACGGCGGGGTTGAACGCGTCCGATCCGATCCGCGTCCGCCCGTTCACATAATTGCGGCCGAACGGCACGCCGCCACCGCCATAATAGCTGCCATAACGGTCGCGATACATCGGCGCGCCGCGATAGCCGCCACCGCCCAGATTGTTCAGCGCCTGCCCGACGATGAAGCCGGTCAGCAGCGGGGTGAAGAAGCTGCCATTGTTGCGCGGCACGCACTGGTCGACGCCATATTGCTCCTCGCAACTCTGCCGCTGGTCGAACCGGGGCGCATTGGCCTCGTTCGCCTTCTGCGCATCGGCATAGGCCTTGTCGCAGGCTTCCGCGGTCAACTGCCCGTCCGCCTTGCACGCCGCGACCGAGCTGTAGCTCAGCGCATCGACCGGCTTGCCGCCGGGATCGTCGCCGTCGCACGCCGTGAGCGAGACGCCCGCCCCCGCCATCAGCGATGTGAGCATGATCGTCCGGGAACGCTTCATCTTGCCTGTCCTTATGCCGACATGCAGGCGGCATTGAGCACGCCGATGCTGATCGAGATACTGGCCATATAGACCGCCGCCGCCATTTCGCCGCGCACGATGCGGTCGCTGAAATCGCGCATCACGATCATCCGCACCACCGTCACCGCCACGATCTGGATCACCCCCGCCAGCAACGCCCAGACCGCGAATTCCGGCAGGCTTGCCGTATGTTCCAGCGCGGATGCGACGGGCAGCACATAGCCGATCAACGCCCCGCCCAGCGTCAGCGCCGCCGCGACATTGCCGTCGCGGATCAGCGTCCGTTCGTTATACGGCGTCGCCGCCTGATAGATCAGTTTGAACGCGATCGTGAACAGCCCTGCCGCCACGAATGCCACGATGAACGCCACCGCGCTTGCCTGAAAACCATAGCCTTCGAACATCGTCCCGTCCCCTGTATCGCCCGTTCAGGCCCGGAATTCGCCCAGTTCCAGCGCCACGCCCAGCATGATCTCGAACGAGACCTCGCCCGCCTCGCTCTGCTGTTCGATCGCCAGCAGCAATTCGCGCCCGCCCTCTTCGTCCAGATCGCGCGCGAACAACATGCAGGTCTGGAAGATGCGCCGGTCGACCACGCCGTCGCGATCGTCATGCACATCTTCCCAGAATTTCACCGGATCCTGTACCGGGGCATCCGGGCCGAACCACATGCGCTGATACTCGGGCAGACCGGGCGCGGTGAACACCGGCGCGGACAGCCGCCGCAACCACGGCGCACGCTCCGATTCAGACCCCGGATAGGCGCTGTCCCAAGGGGCGAACAAGGTGACGTCGGTCACATCCTGCCCGGCCCGGTCGGTCGACACCGCCTGAAACAGGATATCGTCCTCGGTATAGAATCGGTGCACGAAACTGCCGTCGGTCAGTTCCACCAGCCCCTGCGCCACGATCTGCAACGTATCGCGATCGAACGGAAATTTCAGCGCGCTGCCGAATCGCCGCCATGCCAGCGTTTCCAGCATCACCGTCCGCCCCAGCGTGACGTTGCGCACGACGGCCAGCGCATTCTCCGGGGCCTTGCTCCGGCCGAACAGACGATCGAACATGCCCGATACTCCTACGCGTCTTCGCCGACATAGGATGCCCTTGGCCGCAACGCAAAGCCCCCGCTGACCGATGCGGGATCGACCCACATCGTCAGGCGAAGCTCTGCCTGATCCCGTCGATCACGAATTGCGCGGCCAGCGCCGCCAGGATCACGCCCAGGATGCGCGTAATCATCGCCTCGATCTTGTGCCCCAGAAACCGCATCAGCGGTCCCGCCGCCAGCAGCGACAGCAACAGGATCAGCAGCATCGATCCCAGCGCCGCGAACACGATCAGCGTCTGTGTCAGCCCGTGCGCGCGCGACGTCAGCAGCATCGTCGTCGCGATCGATCCCGGCCCGGCGATCATCGGAATCGCCATCGGGAAGACGGAGATATCCTCATGCTCCAGCGGACGGTCGCCCGCCTCCGCCTGTCGCAGCACGTCTTCCGCGCGCTCCTCGCGGCGCTGCGTGCGCTTTTCGAACACCATTTCCAGCGCGATCAGGAACAGCATGATCCCGCCCGCGATGCGGAATGCGTCGAGGCTGATCCCCATCGCAGACAGGAAGCGTTCGCCCACCAGCGCGAACACCAGCAGGATGCCCGCCGACACGCCCACCGACCGGATCGCCATCGCCCGGCGATGTTCGGCCGAGGTGCCGCGCGTCAGACCCGCGAAGATCGGCGCGCAGCCCGGCGGATCGATCACCACGAAGAAGGTGACGAACGCGGAGATGAACAAGGTCAGCATCAGAGCGCGGGCGGTTCGAGACCGGCACGGGCATGGGCCGCGACCAAAGTATTGCGCAGCAGCACCGCGATCGTCATCGGCCCCACACCACCCGGCACCGGCGTGATCGCGCCCGCCACCGCGGCGGCTTCGGCGAAGGCGACATCGCCCACCAGCCGGCGGCCCTGCGCGTCCTCCACCCGGTTGATGCCGACATCGATCACGGTCGCGCCGGGTTTCAGCCAGTCGCCGCGAATCATCTCCGGCCGCCCGACCGCCGCCACCACGATATCGGCGCGCGCGACGACGGATTTCAGGTCGCGCGTCCGGCTATGCGCGATCGTCACCGTGCAATTGCGGTCGACCAGCAGTTGCGCCATCGGCTTGCCGACGATGTTGGACCGGCCGATCACCACCGCGTCCAGCCCGGACAGGTCGCCGTGCACATCTTCCAGCAGCATCGCGCAGCCCAGCGGCGTGCAGGGGACGAAGCCCGCCGCGCCCACCGCCAGCCGCCCGGCATTCACGACATGGAAGCCGTCGACATCCTTGTCGGGATCGATCGCCGCGATCACCGCCGCCTCGTCGATATGCTTCGGCAACGGAAGCTGCACGAGAATGCCGTCCACCGCCGGATCGCCGTTGAGGTACGCGACCAGCGCGACCAGTTCCGCCTGCGTCGTCTCCGCCGGCAGGCGATGTTCCGCCCCCGTCATGCCGGCGGCGTGCGTCGCCTTGCCCTTGGACCGGACATAGACGTCGCTGGCCGGGTCCGCGCCCACCAGCACGACCGACAGGCCGGGCACGCGCCCGGTCCGTTCGCGGAACGCCGCGACGCCATCGGCCACGCGGTTGCGGAGGGCGGCGGCATAGGCCTTGCCGTCGATGATGCGGGCGGTCATGCGCGGATCAACCGTAGAAGCTGGCGGCGATGTTGGGCAGCAGGATCGTCCGCACGATGTAGATCAGCAGGATCACCACCATCGGGGACAGGTCGAGCGCGCCGAAGTCGGGCAGGATCCGCCGGATCGGCCGGTAGAGCGGCTCCGTGATCCGATCGAGCGCGTAGAGCACCTGCCGCACGAAATCGTTCGACGTGTTGATGACGTTGAACGCGATCAGCCAGCTCAGCACCGCCTGCGCGATGATGATGTAGAGCAACAGGCCCAGCAGCAGATTGATGATCTGGAGAATGGCGATCATGGCGGCTCCGCACAGGCAAGAGGACGAAAAGGTCAGGATTGCGGGCCTTAGCCGGGGCCGGGTTAACGGGCAATGGTCGCGCACACTTTGCCGCGATCAACCGCGCTGGCGACCATATCCCCGCCCCCTCCATCTCCTCCCGTCCCGTTCACCCTGAGTAGGGACTGAGCGCAGTCGAAGGCCCGTATCGAAGGGCCTGCGCCGCGCTCCGATACAAGTCCTCCCAAGCCCCCACAGCATAAGCGGGTCACAAAGCTAGACCGTGATGCCCCCAAGCTGACCCGTCCATCCCGAGCGTAGTCGAGGGACCGGCCGAGCGAAGCCGAGGACGCCAGCCTTCGGGCTTCTCGACTACGCTCGAAGGGATCCCTCGACTGCGGCGTAGCCGCAGCCTGTCCTGAGCGCCTGCTTGCAGGCAGTCGAAGGGCTCGGGATGGACGGCAGTCTCAACTGATTCCGGATGATGTCATCCCACTCTAAAAAGCCGATATCCCCGTAATCGCCCGCCCCAGGATCAGCGCATGCACGTCATGCGCGCCCTCATAGGTATTGACCGTCTCCAGGTTCATCATGTGCCGCATCACGCCATATTCGCCCGAAATGCCGTTGCCGCCATGCATGTCGCGCGCCGTGCGGGCGATCTCCAGCGCCTTGCCGCAATTGTTGCGCTTGACCATCGAGACCATTTCCGGCGCGAACCGGCCTTCGTCCATCAGCCGTCCGACCCGCAACGATGCCTGCAATCCCAGCGCGATGTCGGTCTGCATGTCGGCCAGCTTCTTCTGGTAAAGCTGCGTCGCCGCCAGCGGCCGGCCGAACTGCTTGCGGTCCAGCCCATATTGCCGCGCCGCGTGCCAGCAAAATTCCGCCGCGCCCATCGTGCCCCAGCTGATCCCGTAGCGCGCACGGTTCAGGCAGCCGAACGGCCCCTTCAGCCCCGCCACATTGGGCAGCAACTGCTCCTCACCGACCACCACGCCGTCCATTACGATCTCGCCGGTGATCGACGCGCGCAGCGACAATTTGCCTTCGATCTTCGGGGCGGAAAGCCCCGCCATCCCCTTTTCGAGGATGAACCCGCGAATCGCCCCGTCATGCGCGTCGGACTTCGCCCACACCACGAACACGTCCGCGATCGGCGCATTGCTGATCCACGTCTTCGCGCCCGTGATGCGATATCCGTCCGCTACCTTCTCGGCGCGCGTCGTCATGCCGCCGGGGTCGGATCCCGCCTCTGGCTCGGTCAGCCCGAAACAGCCGATCGCCGCGCCCGATGCCAGCTTCGGCAGATATTTCAGCCTCTGCTCCTCCGAGCCGTAGGCATGGATCGGATACATGACGAGCGACGACTGCACCGACAGCATCGACCGATATCCGCTGTCGATCCGCTCCACCTCGCGCGCGATCAGGCCGTAGGCGACATAGGACGCACCCACGCCGCCATATTGGTCCGGAATGGTCGGTCCCAGCAGCCCCAACGCTCCCATTTCCCGGAAGATCTCCGGATCGGTCCGTTCGTCGCGAAACGCCGCCACGATGCGCGGCGCGAGCTTGTCCTGCGCATAGGCAGCGGCGCTGTCGCGGATCGCGCGTTCCTCATCGTCCAGTTGATCGTCGATCAGGAACGGATCCGACCAGTCGAACCGTCCCATGCCACCTGCCGCCACGCCTGCTCTCCATTCCGTCTTCTGCGCACAAGATCAGCCTTCCCCGCCAGCAACGCAAGGCCACGGGCTTTCGGGCCTATCCCCGCCCCTGGTGCGTTATGGCCGATCGATGACCTCGCTCCTCCACCTCGCCGGCCTCGGCAAATCCGTTCCCGGCGGCCGGATGCTGTTCCGCAATCTCGATCTGACGGTCGGCAAGGGCGAACTGGTCGCGATCATGGGCGAATCGGGCGTCGGCAAATCGACGCTGCTCAACATCGTCGCCGGGCTGGACCGCCCCGATGCCGGCACCGTTTCGATCGCGGGCGATGCCCTGTCGGACATGGACGAAGCCGCCGCCACACGGCTGCGGCGCGAACGCATCGGTTTCGTCTTCCAGGCCTTCCATATCCTGCCCTATCTCACGCTCCGCCAGAATGTCGCGCTTCCGCTGGCACTGGCCTCCGCCTCCGCCCGCGCGGCGACCGCACGGGCCGATGCGATGCTCGATCTGGTCGGCCTCGGCACGCGCGGCCCGGATTATGCGCGCGATCTGTCGGGTGGCGAATTGCAACGCGTCGCCATCGCCCGCGCGCTGGTCCATGATCCCGCCTTGATCCTGGCGGACGAACCAACCGGCAATCTCGACCCCGAAACCGCCGATCGTATCCTCGCGCTGTTCGCGGATACGGTGCGCCAGCGCGGTGCGGCCGCCGTAATCGTCACGCACAGCGCCGTCGCCGCGTCCGTCGCGGACCGGACGCTGCGGCTGACCGCCACGGGTCTCGTGCCGCATGACGGCTGACCCCTTCGCCCCGCGGCTGGCGCTGCGCTGGATGATCGTCGGCGAATGGCGCGCACACCCTGCGCGCGTCGTCGTCGCGGCGCTCGCCATCGCGGTCGGCGTCGCGCTCGGCTTCGCGGTCCATCTCATCAACGGTTCCGCGCTCGATGCGTTCGGGCAGGCGGTGCGCGCGGTCAATGGCGCGGCCGACCTCCAGGTCCGCGCCGCCACCCCCAACGGTTTCGACGAATCGCTCTACCCCCGCGTCGCCACCCTCCCCGGCATCGCCGATGCCAGCCCCGTCGTCGAACTGCGCGCCACGGCGGGGACGACGCCCCTCACCCTGATCGGTCTAGACATCCTGCGCGCCGGTCCGGTCACGCCCGCCTTGATCGGCCAGCCCGTCGCCGGTCCCGACCGCGCGACCGCCGCCCCGTTCGACGATCAGGCGCTGTTCCTCTCCCGCGCCGCGCTCCGCGCCACCGCTCTGCCCGTCGGTGCATCGCTCAACCTCACCGCCGCCGGCCGCACCGCCGCCTTCCGCATCGCCGGTGTCCTGCCGGGGGTGGAGGCGGATCGCCGCATTGCCGTCGTCGACATCGCCACCGCCCAATGGCGCTTCGGCCGCGTCGGACGAATCGATCGCATCGACCTGAAACGCGCAGACGGCAGCGACTCCGCTACGCTCCGCACCGCGATCGCTGCCTTGCTCCCCCCCACCGCCACGCTCGCCGATGCCGGCAGCGATGCCCAGCAAGGGGCCGCGCTCAGCCGCGCCTACCGTGTCAATCTCGACATGCTCGCCTTGGTCGCCCTGCTCACCGGCGGCTTCCTCGTCTATTCGGCGCAATCGCTGTCGGTCACCCGCCGGATGCGCAGCTTCGCCCTGCTGCGCACGCTTGGCCTGCCGCGTGGCGGCATCGTCGCGCAGGTCACGATCGAAGGGCTGATCGTCGGCCTCATCGGCACCTTGCTCGGGCTGGCGCTCGGCTATGCGCTCGCCGCCTTCGCGCTCGCCCGCTTCGGTGGCGATCTCGGCACGGGCTATTTCGGCGGCGTCGCGCCCCGTCTGGCGTTCGATCCCGCCGCCGCCTTGCTGTTCGCCTTGCTCGGGCTGGCGGCGGCGCTGGCCGGCAGCATCCTCCCCGCCCGCGCTGCCGCCCGCGCCGCACCAGCCGTCGCGCTCCGCAACAGCGGCGATGTCGTCGATCCGCGCGCGCCGGTGCCATGGCGCTTGCCCGTGGCGCTGATCGCGGGCGGCATCCTCATGGCGCTGCTGCCCGCCATCGATGGCCTGCCGCTGTTCGGCTATGCCGCAATGGCGCTGCTGCTCGCCGGCGGCGTCGCGGCCACGCCCTTCCTCGCCCGCCTGCTGCTCGCCCCCTTCGATCGCCACGCCACCGGCCGCCCCGCCTTCGATCTCGCCATCCGCCATCTGCGCGGTGCGCCGGGGCAGGCGGTGGTCGCGCTCAGCGGCATCGTCGCCAGCACCGGACTGATGATCGCGATGGCGGTGATGGTCACCAGCTTCCGCGGCGCGGTGGACGACTGGCTGGGCGATGTCCTGTCCGCCGATCTCTATCTGCGCGTCGAAGACGGCGGCGGCGCGTTCGATCCGCCCGCACAGGCGCGGCTCCGTGCCGTTCCCGGCGTCGCGCAAATCGCCTTCACCCGCCAGATCCCCGTCACGCTCACCCCCGGCCAGCCACCCATGACGCTGATCGCGCGCCGGATCGACGCCACCCTGCCGCTGCTCGGTCCCTCCATCGCGGTCCCCGCCGGCACAATTCCGGTCTGGATCTCCGAACCCGCCGCCCGCCTGCTCGATCTCGAACCGGGCGACCGAATCGCGCTCCCCCTTGCCGCCCGCCGCTTCACGGTCGCCGGCATCTGGCGCGATTATGCGCGGCAGCAGGGCGCAATCGCGATCGACGGCGCGGTCTATGACCGGCTGACCGGCGACACGGCGCGTGACGAAGGCGCGGTCACGCTCGCCCCCGGTGCGGACCCCGCCCGCGTCACCCGCGCGCTCACCGCCGCCGCCCCGCCCGCCTTGGCCGGCAGCATCGCCGTCGCCAGCCCCGCCACGCTGCGCCGCTTCGCGCTCTCGCTGTTCGATCGCAGCTTCGCGATCACCTATCTGCTGGAAGCAGTGGCGGTCGTGGTCGGGCTGGCCGGCGTCGCCACCACCATCTCCGCGCAGACGATCGCGCGCATCCGCGAATTCGGGATGCTCCGCCATATCGGTGCCGGGCGCGGGCAGATCGTGCGGATGCTCGCCACCGAGGGCGCATTGCTCGGCGCGGTCGGCGGCGTGGCCGGCATCCTGCTCGGCCTCGGGCTGGCGCAGGTGCTGATCCACGTCGTCAATCCGCAATCCTTCAACTGGACGATGACGACGCGCATCCCGCTGGGCCTGATCCTGTCCGTCGCGGCGGCGTTGGTGATCGCCGCCGCCGCCACCGCCATGCTCGCCGGGCGGCGCGCGGTCGCGATCGATGCGGTCCGCGCCGTGCGGGAGGATTGGTGATGCGCATGATCGCCTGCCTGCTGGCGCTGTTCCTGCTCGCCGCCGCCCGCCCGGCCAACGACTATCCCGTCGTCCGCCCGGGCGTGCCGTTGGCCTTCCCCGCCGATCATGGCGCGCACCCGGCATTCCGCACCGAATGGTGGTATGCCACCGGCTGGCTGCGCACCGCGGATGGGCGCGATCTCGGCTTTCAGGTCACCTTCTTCCGCTCGCGCCTGCCCGTCGATCCCGCCAATCGCAGCGCCTTCGCGCCGCGCCAGTTGATCTTCGCCCATGCCGGCCTGTCCGATCCCGCCAACGGACGCCTGCTGCACGATCAGCGCTCCGCACGCGCCGGCTTCGGGCTGGCCGGCGCGGCCACCGGCGATGCGGCGGTCGCGATCCGCGACTGGCATCTCCGCCGCCGTGCCGATGGCCGGTTCGAAACCCGCATCCCGGCCGGGGACTTCACGCTCGCGCTCGCCTTCACGCCCACCCAGCCGCCCTTGTTGCAGGGCATCGCCGGCTATAGTCGCAAGGGACCGGACCCCGCCGACGCCAGCCATTATTATTCCATCCCGCACCTCAGGGTCAGCGGCACCGTCCTGCGCGGGGGCAAGACCGAACGCGTCACCGGCGAGGCATGGCTCGATCGCGAATGGTCGTCCAACTATCTCGATCCGCGCGCCGCGGGCTGGGACTGGACCGGCCTCAATCTCGACGATGGCGGCGCGTTGATGGCCTTCCGCATCCGCGGGCGCGACGGCGGCACTTTGTGGGCGGGTGGATCGCTGCGCCGCCCCGATGGCCGCATCGTCCGCTTCGCCCCCGGCGACGTCGCCTTCACACCCCGCCGTCGCTGGCGCTCCCCGGCAACCGGCGCAGTCTATCCGGTGGCGCAGGATCTCGCGGTGCGCCTGCCCGAAGGCATCCGGCGTTTCCCGCTCCGGCCGTTGTTCGACGCGCAGGAACTGGATGGCAGGACCGGCGGTTTGCCCGTTTATTGGGAAGGCGCCGTGCGCACGCGTGGTGGTCGTGGCTATTTGGAACTGACGGGATATGTCGCGCCCCTGGCGATTTGACGGGTTCGTCATGGATCGGGCCTAAAGCCTGCGCTAGGAATACCGGAATATACCGGGCTGGAGAATCATGAAGGCGAAGACGCGGACATTGTCGGTTCTGCTCCCGTGGATCGGGATGGCGTTGGCGATCGTCGGCATGGCGTTGTTCGGCCTGCGCTGGTTCGAAGCCCGCACCGAAGCCGCCACGCTGCGCGACTGGCAGGGCCAGATCCTCCAACAGATTGCCGGCGCATCCGGCACCGGTGAGGCGTTGCGCCCTGCGGATGCTTCGGACGCGCTCGGCACCATCATCGCGGGGCGCGATGCCGCCAATGCGATGGCCGCTCAGCAAGCGCCCGCCGCAAAGGATGCGCCAGCGGACCAGCTCGCCTCCCGCATCGCGCCCGGCGCCAGCGCGGGGGAGATTTATCGCCTGCGCCGCACGCAAAGCACCGGCAACGCTGCGGGTGACGCCAAGATCATCGAAACCGACAGCCGCGCCGCATGGACAGGTTGGGAAAAATGAGAAGCCTCTTCCTTCTGAGCGTACCCATGCTGTGCGCGCTGGTGGCCGGCTGCGCGAAGCCGGTGCCGCGGGCTGCACCCATCGCCGTGCCGCCCGTTCGCCCGATCCAGATCTTTTCCACGCCCGCAACCGTCACGCCGCGCAAGACTGCCGCCCCGGCCGCCACGGTCGATCATTGCCCCACCAGCGCCGAAATCCGCCGCCTGCGCGCCGCGCGCCCAAAGCCGTTGCGTACCCAGCCCATGCCGGCCAGCCCGGCCGAACGCGTCGCCCGCACCAGCGCGCAACTCGGCCAATATGAAGCGCGCGGCGCATGGGCCGATCAGGTCGAGGACGCTTTCGCCCGCTGCGATCCCTGACGGACCGTTCCGTCACGCGCGCATAACTGGCACCGTCGGCCCGCCGCGTCGGGAACCGGCGGATCGAAAGACGACTTTCAGACCCGCCGGACCAGCGTCCCCGCGCCCTGCCGGGTGAAGATCTCGATCAGCATCGCATGGGGCACCCGCCCGTCCAGAATGACGGCGGCGTCCACTCCGCCCTCGACCGCGTCCACGCAGGTCTCCAGCTTCGGGATCATCCCGCCCGTGATCGTCCCGTCCGTCCGGAGCGCGGCGATATCGACCGGCGTCAGGTCGGTCAGCAACGCCTTGCTCTTGTCCAGCACGCCCGCCACGTCGGTCAGCAGGAACAGTCGTTCCGCCCCCAGCGCGATCGCCAGCGCGCCCGCCATCGTGTCGGCGTTCACATTATAAGTGTCGCCATCCGGTCCCACGCCGATCGGCGCGACCACCGGGATCATTCCCGCCTTGGACAAGGTATCGAACAGCCGCCGGTCGATATCGACCGGTTCGCCGACGAAGCCCAGATCGACCACCTGTTCGATCATGCTGTCGGGGTCGATCCGCGTGCGCCGCACCTTCTCGACCGTCACGGCATTGCCGTCCTTGCCCGAAATGCCGACCGCGCGGCCCCCGGCGCGGCCGATCCAGCCCACCAGTTCCTTGTTGATCGCGCCCGACAGCACCATTTCGGCGACCTTGGCGGTCTGCGCATCGGTCACGCGCAGCCCGTCGACGAAGGTCGATTCGACCCCCAGCGTCTTCAGCATCGCGCCGATCTGCGGCCCGCCGCCGTGTACGACGACGGGGTTGATCCCCACCGCCTTCAACAGCACGATATCCTGCGCGAAATCCTCCGCCGCGGCGGGATCGCCCATTGCATGGCCGCCATATTTCACGACGAAGGTCGCGCCGGCATAGCGTTGCAGATAGGGCAGGGCTTCGGTCAGCGTTTCCGCCTTGGCGAGCAGCGCGGGATCGGGGGCGTGGTTCGTCATGACCGCGCGCATAGCCGGAGTTTACGAAAATCGTAAGGCACGGCGCGCAGATTCCGGACCCCGCACTCACCCATCGGCCGTGCCATCCGCATCCAATTCCACCACCGGTTCGATATAATGCGGCACGAACCGCGCCAGATTGCGCGTCACCGCGTCGTCATCCTCGCGAATGCCGATCCCGGCCGCCACGTCGCCCACGATCCACGCGCCGATCACCGGATAATGCCCGTCAAACGCCGGCGGCAGATGCAGCGCCTGCCGGATCTGCCCTTCCGCGCCATAGCCTTCGTCCAGCGGCGTCTCCGCCACCCCGTCGCGCACCAGCGTCACATTCGCCCCCTCGCGCGAGAAGAAGGGTTTGCGCACATAGTTGTCGCCCAGCGTCGCCGCCGCAGGATCGTCGTCGAAAAAGGCCGGTAGCAGATAGGGATGGTCCGGATGCCGCTCCCACAGCAAGGGCAGGATCCCCTTGTTCGACAGGATCGCCTTCCACGCCGGTTCGATCCAGCGCACGCCCGCCCCCGCCAGACTCGGCGCATAGGGTTCGCGCAGCATATTCTCCCACGGATACAGCTTGAACGCCGCCTGGATCTCGTTGCCGTCATCATCGACGAACTGGCCGGTCTCGTTCAGCCCGATCGCATCCATCTCGACGAATTTCGGCACGATCCCGACCTGCGTCGCCAGATCCTCGAAGAAGCGCACCGTCTGGCGATCCTCGATCGCGCGCGCATCCGCCGCGAAATGCACATAGCCGCCGGTCGGGAAGATCGCCTTGAACCGGTCGCGCAATTTCTCGAACAGGGAATTGAACTGGTCCGATCCCGCCGGCAACGCACCCGTCGCCAGTTGCTCCTCCAGCCAGATCCACTGGAAGGTCGCGCATTCGAACACCGCCGTCGGCGTGTCCGCATTATATTCGTACAGCTTCGGCGCGCCCGTCCCGTCCCATGCGAAATCGAACCGGCCGTAGAGTGACGGCTCCCGCCGCGACCAGCTATCGCGCACGAACTGCCGATGCGCCGCCGGGATCGCCAGCCGCTCCATCAGCGCCTCGCTACGGCACACCTCCGCCACCAGATCGAGGCACATCCCGTGCAGCGCCTCCGCCGCCGGCTCCAGCACGTCATCGATCTCGCCGAGCGTGAAGGCATAGGCCGCGCTCTCATCCCAATAAGGCGCGCCATCGGTGGCGTGATAGACGAACCCGATCGCATCGGCCTTCGCCTGCCAGTCGGGTCGGGGGGCGAGGGAGATGCGACGCATGTCTGCCTAAATCCTTGAATACAGGACTATCCGCTCATCCTGAGTAGGGGCTGAGCCTGCCGAAGACCCGTATCGAAGGATCGCTCCCGTCCTTCGATACGCCATTTCGACGATGCTGTATGGCACCTCAGGACAAACGGTATTTCGATTGACGAAACGGACCGTCAGTCCGCCTTGTCCCCGTCCCGCGTCGCTTCCAGCCGCAACGGCTCCGCCTTCGGTGCGGACAGCCGCGCAAGGATGTCGTCGGCGGAGGACTGCCCCGGCGCGATCCCCGCCAGCCGCAGCTTTTCGTCCAGATCCGCGCCGGTCCGCATATCCTCCAGCTCGTTCGCCGCATTGATGCGCTCGCCGCGGATCGCCTGCCGCTCGCGGATGCGGGCCAGGCTGTCCGCCGCCGAACCCAGCGAATTCCCCGCGCCCGATCCCCGCGCCGCGACCGAAGCCTGCGCCTTCTGGACGCTCTCATTCACCTTGACGACCTCGACCTCGCGGCGAAGCTGCTCGATCTTGCGGTCGGTCGCGGCGATCGTCGTATGGATCTTGCCCTCGGCCTCCTTCATCGCCTCAAGCTGCGGCGTCTTCAGCGCGATATCCTGTTCCAGATCGGCGATGCGCTGCGCCACCTGCCGGGCAAGGTCCATATTGCCCTTGTCCATCGCGGCCTTGGCGGAGACGAGATATTTCTCCACCTGCGCGCGGAAGCTCAAAATCTCGGTTTCCAGGATGCGCCGGCGGGCGATCAGCCCGGCCATGTCGTCGCGCGCCTTGCCCTGCGCATTATCGGCGTCGCGGATCTCCTGATCCAGGATGCGCAATGCGTTCGCGTCGACGATCGCGCTGCTGGCCTCATGCGCGCCGGCGCGGCCCAGGGTGAATAATTTGCTCCAGATGGCCATGGGATGCTCCGGCTTAGAGGGTTGAGGGGACGAAGGCTTCGCGCAGCGGCCCCGCCGCCTCGATCGCGTTTTCGGCAAGCATACGCAGTTCGATGATGACGGTATCCAGCGGGCTGCTGACCGACAATTCCCCGAACAGTTCATAATAGTCACGCCCATCGACCAGCCCGATGCCGAAATTGGACAGCGGCACCAGCTTCTGCGCCTTCAGCAGATATTCGTTGAACGCCGCCCGGTCGGGCTGTTCGTCGCACGGCCACAACAGCACCGATGCCGCGATCTGCGCATCGGAGACGTTCACGAACAGTTCGACATCGCCATGCTGGTGCATGGTGACGAGCAGCACGGGGTCGCTGCCTTCGATCAGGTGCACGCTGAATTCGCCATCGGCGACGGGAGCGCTGCGATCCAGCGCGGCTTTCAGCAGGCGGACGGTCCAGGCGGTGTCGGTCATGGGTCGATAGGCTCCGCATTTGGGTCGCGGCCGTACATAGGACGTCGCGCCGGGCGGGGGTAGCCCCTCCCCGCCCGCACGGCTCACTCCACCCGCCGCCACAGCCGGAGCGGCGAATTGGCCGGGAGCGGCACCGGCACCAGCCATTTCGGCACGCGCCCGCGCGCCAGTTGCCAGTAGAATCCGCCCTTCGCCTCCGCATTGTAGATCGTCGATTCGGACATTCCGGGGCAGGTCAGCAACAGGGTCGCTCCATGCTTCGCCATGATCGCGCGCGCGCCGTCCGGCGTCCCGCGAAAGGCGTGGATCACGTCGAGGATCGCGGTCTGGTTGCGGTGATAGGGTCCGGCGATGGCACGGTGATGCGTCATCGCGATCAGCCTTGGCCCCAGATCGACGAAGGTCAGCACCGTCGCCGCCGGCACCCGCGCGACCGGGCGCAGCGCCGGCAAGGTTGGGCAACGCCGGTTGGCGATGGCGACCCTGTCCTTGACCGGCGGGGCGGGCGGCGGGGCCTTGCCCGCCGCACCGGCCTTGCCCGCTTTGCCCGGCTGCCCCGGCTTGCCCCCCGGCGTCGGCGCCTGCGTCGCCTTCACCTTGTCCTCCGCCTTGGGAAAGGCGCGCACGACCAGCCCCGCGATCACGCCGGACAGGATCAGGAACGCCGCCACTGTCCCGAACACGCGCACCGTGATCCACCGGTGCCGCGCCAGCGGCGGCAGCACCGCCCAGGCCAGCCCCGCCAGCCCTGGCACCGCCAGCAACTGCGCGGGCGGGCCGGACCGCGTCTGCCACAGCATCAGCAAAGTGGAGGCCAGACCCAGCAGCGCCGCCGTCGCCCACGCCCCGGCCCGCTCCGTCCCCCGCGTCCGCCACAGCATCAGCGCATAGCCGATCAACGCCATCACCGGCGGCATCCCCACCGGAAACCAGGTCCGCCAGCCATGCCGGTAGAGCGGCCGCACCTCGTTGACATGCGCGAACCACAGCGCGCGCAGTTCGGGCGTCAGCCGTTCCGGCGCGCCCAGGCATTGCGGCCAGGCCAGCGCGAACCCACCCGCCATCAGCGCCGCCGCCGCCACCGCCGCCGCCAGCCGCACCGCGCGGCGATCGTCGCGGATCGCCGCCATCGCCACGAACAGCCCGCCGCCCAGCAGCGTGACCGACAGCCACACCGGCGACAGCGCATCGCACACCGCCATGCGATTATCGTTGGATGCGAACAGCAGGAAGCCAAGCGCGCTGCCCAACGCCAGCGCGATCCCGTGCGCGGCCATGCGCGGGGCCTCCGCCCGGTTCCACGCCCAGCGCAGCGCCACCATGCCCGTCGCCAGCGCCAGATAGGGCAGCATTTCCAGCCCGATCGTCAGCGACAGCGCCATCGCCGCGCCCGCGGTCAGCCCGCCGCGCCGCCGCGACGGATCCGCGCTGCCCGCCACCACCGTCGCCAGCAACGCCAGTTGCCAGCCATGATGGTCGATCCGCGTCGGCATGAACATCAGCAGCGTCGTGCCCATGCAGAAGAACATCGCCGCGCCCAGCGCGAAGGCGGATGGCGTGACCAGCCGCCGCACACTGGCCACCGATGCCAGCACGGCGATCAGCATCGGGATCAGCGGGGCCACCGCCACCGCCACCCTTGCAGCGGTGAACGCGCCCAGAAACGGACGCAGGATCAGGATGATACCCGCAATCGGCAAGTCGACGAAGCGCGACCAGTGAATGTTCGCGCCTAGCGGCGGATCCAGCTTGTACTGGCGCAGATCATACCAGCCCTGTCCGTTCAGCCAGGCGGTCACCTGCGCGAAGCGGATATTGTCGTCCGTATCCGACAGCCCCAGCCACACGATCTGGTTCCATTTGAAACAGACCATCACCACCGCGCCGATCAGCCAGAACAGCAATGTCCAGCGGACCCAGTGGAGAACGGCATCGTCGATCGGGCGCTGCGGCGGCACGGAACATCCTTGGTCGGAAAAACAGGCCCGGCGGGCAGCGCGCTATGAAGCCGCGCACCGCCGCCGACAACCATGTTCGCGCCATCGCCGCGCCGCGCCGGTCCCTGCCGGACTGGCGGAGAATACCCGGTTTGACGAGGCCCGATTTCGGTCCTAGCCGAAAGGACGACCGCCATGACGCTTCCCGCTCCCCTCCCGACCGATTTTCGCGCCGCCGCGCCGCCCTTCGGCATTGCGCCGGTGGCCAATCCGGGCCGTGACCGGCTAGGGCAGGCGCTATGACCGACATCCTCCACGCCCCGCGCATCGCCGCCGAACCGCCGTCGGGAAGTCCGCTGCGTCCACTGGTCACCATGATCGTGCCGGTGAAGGACGAGGAGGAAGCGATTGCCGGGTTCGTCTCCCGCGTCACGCTGGTGCTCGATTCGCTGAACGAACCGCGCGGCTGGGAAATCCTGTTCGTCGACGATGGATCGAGCGACGCCACGCTGCCCGCCATCATGGCCGCCAATCATGCCGATCCCCGCATCCGCGCGCTGTCCCTCTCGCGCAATTTCGGCAAGGAAGCCGCTTTGTCCGCCGGGCTGGACGCCGCCCGGGGCGAGGTCGTGATCCCGATCGACGTCGATCTGCAGGATCCGCCCGAGGTAATCGGCGAGATGATCGCCAAATGGCGCGACGGCTATGAAGTGGTCTACGGCGTCCGCCGCAACCGCGCGGCCGATACGCTGCCCAAGCGCTTCACCGCCGATTTCTACTACCGCGCGCACAACTGGCTGTCGGCGGACAAGATTCCCGAACATGCCGGCGATTTCCGCCTGCTCGATCGGCGGGTGGTGGAAGTGATCCGCGCCATGCCCGAACGCAACCGCTTCATGAAGGGGCTGTTCGCCTGGGGCGGCTTCCGCCAGACGTCGGTGGAATATGACCGCGCCGAACGCGCCGTGGGGGCCACCAAGTTCAACTATTGGAAGCTGTGGACGCTCGCCATCGACGGCATCACCTCCGCCTCCACGGTGCCGTTGCGCGTCTGGAGCTATCTGGGCGGCGGCATCGCGCTGGCGGGCATTCTCTATGCGCTGTACGTGCTCGTCCGCACGCTGGTGGTCGGTTCGGACGTGGCGGGCTATCCGTCGCTCATGGTCGCGGTGCTGTTCTTCGGCGGGCTGCAATTGCTGTCGCTCGGCGTGCTGGGCGAATATGTCGGCCGGATCATGGTCGAAGTGAAACATCGGCCGATCTATGTCGTGCGGACCCGCATCGGCATGGACGGCCCACCGGAGGGTTTGGGCTGATGGACGCCAGCATCTACGCACGCATGGCCGAAATCGACGGCGCGCATTGGTGGTTCGCCGCCCGCCGCCGCATCATCGCCGCGCTGATCGAGGCGCAGGCCCCGAACAAGTCGAGAATGCGCATTCTCGAAGTCGGCTGCGGCACCGGATCGAACCTCGCGCTGTTGCAGGGCTATGGCACGGTGGACGCGATCGAGCCGGACGATTTCGCCCGCGCCTTCGCCAGCGATCGCAGCGGCGTCGCGGTCAAGGGCGGCTATCTGCCCGACGGCGTCGCGCTGGACGATTCCTATTACGACTTCATCGTCCTGCTCGACGTGCTCGAACATATTCCCGGCGATCTGGAAGCGTTGCGGGCGCTCCGCCGCAAGCTCGCGCCCGGCGGCCGGCTGATGGTCACCGTTCCCGCCAATCCGTGGATGTGGAGCGACCATGACGTCGCGCATCATCACCAGCGCCGCTATACCGCCGCCACGCTGGTGGATGTCTTCGCCCGCGCCGGCTTCCGCGCGCGCCACCGCACCCATTTCAACACCCTGCTCTTCCCGCTGATCGTGGGCGTGCGCGCGCTGCACAAGCTGACCGGCAAGAAGGGTGGCGATGACGATGCGATGCCGTCGCCCCTCGTCAACCGGATGCTCGACCGGCTGTTCGGGGCAGAACGCTATCTGGTCGCGCGCGGTTCGCTGCCCTTCGGTGTGTCGCTGGCGCTGGTCGCCGAACCGGACGGCACCACGCGGTAGAGGATGCCGCGCGTCCGCCCGTGCCAGATCGGCACCAGGTCGGGCCGGCGGATCCAGCCCGATCGCGGCATGTCGATCAGCCAGAAATGGTCATAGGCCGCCCGCGGGAAATTTTGCAGCGTGTCCGCCAGGATCGGCTCGCCACGCTTGCGGCAGGGTGCGGGGCGCAGCAACTGCGTCGGATCGCCGCCGAACCGTCCGACACCGGGATTGCGGATCGTCAGCAATTGCGCGCCCGGCATCGCCCATTGCCCGTTCACGAACGCCTGTTTCCGCCCGATCGCGATGCTGCCCAGATGGTCCATGCGCGAATAGGTCCATTCCCGCTGGCACGGCAGATAGACCATCGTCATCACCCGAGCGCCCACGGGCAGATGCGCCACCGCCGCCAATTGTTCGTCATAGGCGCGGTCCAGCCGCGCATAATGCGCCGTATGCGCGCCCAGCCGCACCAGCAGGAACAGCAGCCCCGCCACCGCCAGCGCGGGTCGCCAGCCCCGCGCGCCGGCATCGGGGCGCAGCGCCACCACCGCGACCGCCAGCGCATAAGGGGCCAGCCGCATATCGGCATAGGCCGATCCGAGCAGGATGCGCGGCAGCAGCAGGTAGGCGACGCACAGGAACAGAGCCGTCAGCCCCAGCGTGCGATCATAACGCAATCCCGCCCGGAACAGTCCCATCGCCAGCAGGGTCAGGATCAGCGCCATGCTCCCGGTGTCGAACGCCTGCACCTCGTCGCGCAGCGCCGCCATGACCCAGGCCCATTTCCACGACCAGTTGAAGAAATCCCCGGTCGTTCCCGCCACCGCACCCGATCGCCACGCCAGCATCAGCAGGAAGGGCGGCACCAGCGGCAGGCAGGCAATCCCCCCATGCCAGACGGTCGCGACCAGCCCGCGCTTCACCGCGCCCGCATCGTCGCCCCCGCCCCGCGCGCGCACCAGTTCCGCCGCCGCCGCCATCAGGCACAGCACCGCCCATCCGAAACTATGGCACAGCCAGATCAGCAGCCCGCCCGGCACGAACAGCATCGCCCGCAGGCCGATCCGCCCCGTCCGCCCCAGACGCAGCCACAGCGCGAACGCCAGGAATGCCAGCGCCATCGACAGCGCGAAATTGACGAAGCCGAACTGGAACGGATAGCCATAGGCCAGCGGCAGCGCGAAGACCGCACTGGCGGGCACGCGCCCATGCGCCTCGCGCGCCATCCACAACAGGCCACCCGCCGTCAGCGGCGGGATCATCAGCACGATCAGCTTGACCGCCGGCTCCACGCCCAGCAACCGGCCCAGCGGCACGACCAGCAGGTCGATCCCCAAATTGCCGATCAGCCCCCATTCGAACCCGTAATAACGTTGCAGATAAGGGGAATGCGCGCGGCCAAGCTCGACGCCATAGCGTCCGATATGGCCCATCAGGTCGATGAGCGGGGGAAGATCGGGACGCAGCAGCGGGACCACCATCAGGCAGCAAAGCCCGATCACATAGTCGCGACGCTGCCACCAGGCGCGTTCGGTCATGACGGGGCTGTAACCGAGCGGCGTCGTCACGGAAAGCCATGTTCCCGCCGCCCGAAACGCTCTAGGGCGTTGCCGGATCAAGTTGGATCATCGGCACGGAGGCGATTTTGGCGCGATGCAAGGCGTGAGGAGGGAGCGATGTCAATGCATCGTAACCGACGAGCAACGCAGCATCACGCCAAAAGCGCCCCGCCGCGCAGCGGTCGCCCGCAGGGCGATGACGGTGGTTCAACTTGGTCCGGTAACGCTCTAGGGGCGCGTCATGAACCCTCGTTCTTCCCTCCCCCATATCGCGGGCGCGGCCGGCGCGTTGCTGCTGCTGGCCTGCGCGGTCTGGTTCCGCCTGCATGGCTCGTTGCAGGAACCCTTCTGGCTGGATGAGGCCTATAGCGCCTATGCCGCGGGGAAAGGGTTCGATTTCCTCTGGCATGTCGTTCCGTCCTACGAAACGCACCCGCCTTTCTATTATTCGCTGCTGCGCGTCTGGACCCTGCTCTTCGGCGAAAGCCTGGCCGCGCACCGCGCGCTGGGGTTCGTGGCGGGGCTGGCGACGCTGCCCGTGCTGGCGCTGGCCGCGCGCGATGTCGCCCGCACCTGCAATCTGGATCGCGTCCGGATCGTCTGGGGCACGCTCGCCTTCGCCGCCTTCTCGATCGTGCTGGTCGCCATGACGCGGGAGGTCCGCCCCTATCCGGTGATGATCCTGGTCTATGCCTGCACGCTGTGGGCGCTGGTGCGGCTCGGCATCGCCGCCGAACGCGATGGCCATGTCGCCGCCCGCCCTTTTGCCGCCTATCTGCTTGGGCTGGCGCTGATGCTCTGGCTTCACAATCTGGGCGCGCTCTATGCCGCCGCGCTCGGCACGGCACTGTCGGCGCTCGTGCTGCGGCGCGGCCTGTCGCGGCGGGACTGGCTCCTGCTGCTCGGCGGGCATCTGCTGGTGGCGCTGGCCTGGCTCCCCGCCTTGCTGATCCTCGCCGATCAGGCCCCGACCTGGGTCGGCAGCACCTGGCTCAAATTCTCGTGGGAGACGATCCCCGTCAAACTCGCCATCCTTTACGGCGCGCCCGGCACCCTGCCCGTCATCGCGCTCGCGGTGCTCACCCCGCTCTCCATCTGGCGGCTCGCCGACAGCGCAGCACGACGACGGATGGCGGCGGCGCTGTTCGCGCTGGCGCTGATCCCCGCCGCGGCCTCGGTCACGCTGTCCGTGCTTGTCGCGCCCGTCTTCATCATCCGCACCATGACGCCCGTCGCCGTCCCCGCCATGCTGCTGCTGGCGATCGGCAGCCTCGGCTTCACCACCGGCTGGCGGCGCTGGGCGGGTCTGGCCGCCGGGCTGGTCGTGCTGTGCAATATGATCGCGGTCGACCGGGCCGAGCGCCAGCATGTCGGCGGGCAGCAACCCTGGTACGGCGTCGTCGACTTCCTCGCGAAGCGCTGGCGGCCGGGCGATGTCGTCCTCGCTTATCCGAATGAGGGCGCATTGCCCCTGCTCTTCGCACTCCGCGACCGCGGCCTGCCCATCCCCATCCGCCCGATCCCGACCGCCATGCCGTCCATCGGCGTCGGCGGCTGGCACCCCACGGGCAGCCGCGGCGTCGTCTCGCTCCCCCGCGCCCGCCTCCGCGCCATCGCCCGCGAAGACACGATCCGCGCCGCCCCCACCGTCTGGCTCCTCCGCCTCGGCCCCCGCGCCTATGACAAGGGCGACGTCTTCCTGCACGAACTCAGCACCGACCGCCGCCCCGCCGCCCGCCTCTACTGGAACCCCATCGACCTGATCGCGCTGCGCCGGGTAGATGCACGGCAACGCCCCCCGGGAATCCCCGCTTCGGCATCGGCGATCCGGCAGCCTTAATCCCCGTCAGGCGGCGTCCGCGACGGCGATCCGCACCGTCATGCCGGACGCCGTGACGAGATTCACGAGCGCATCCAATGAAAATTTCGTGATCTTGCCCTGCAGGAGATCATTGAGCCGGGGACGCGTAATCCCCAGCCGGACCGCAGCGGCTTCCTGCGAGATTTCCCATCCTCGAACCCGCGTCTTCAGCGCCGCCATCAATTCGGAACGTGCCGTCAGGTTCGCTGCCTCCGCCGGAGTATCGGCCAACGCATCGAAGACATTATCGAAAGTCTGAACATCCATCATGACGGCCTCCATGCCCGCAAACGGTGCGTCGCCAATGCAAGATCCTTATGCGACGTGGCCTGCGTCTTCTTCTGAAACGCGTGCATCACGACGATCGCGTCGGCAAAATTCGCCAGATAGATAATGCGGAATGCACCGGACCCGTCCCGGATCCTGATTTCCCGAACCCCGGCGCCGATCGTCTTCATCGGCTTCCAGTCGTCCGGATCGTAGCCGGTCTGCACCTGATGCAGTTGATGACCGGCCTCGGCACGAGCATCGTCCGGAAAGTCGCGCAGTCGATCGAGACTATCGCCAAGGAAGATAATCGGCTTCATCATCGCTGTGTATCAATTTCAATACATACTGACAAGATGAACCCACGTCGTGGCTCGGCCACCCGCCCACACGACGCCAAAGAACAGCCCGTCAGCGAGGATCGGCCCGCGCCGCCCGATACCGGAACCCCAGCCAGGAAATCAGAAGACTGGATGCGCTGCCGGCAAGCCCCGTAAAGGTCGTCGCTGCGTCGAAACCGCTGTCAAACTCTCGCACGGCGTAACGGCCGATAAGAAACCCGATCCCCGCGCAGAGCGACGGCATGGAACTCTGCGTATCCGAACGCCGGAAGCCCAGAAGCACTCGGGCGACGACGATGACCAGCATGGTATCTCCCGCCGCGCTGATGAAATAATGGATATCGATCATGTCGTTGCCTGACCCTTGCTGGATCGGACATGGTCACGGACGATCCGGCGGGGGTCAACCCCGTCGCCCTCAAAGCACCCGATACAGCACGAGCGCATCCACGAAACCCGCCACCGGATGCCGGAACGCCCCCGGCAGCCGGCCGACGATGGCAAAGCCCAGAGACTGCCACAGCCCGACCGCCACCACATTGGTGCTGACCACGAAATTATACTGCATCGCCCGGAATCCGCGCGCCTTGGCATATTCAAGCGAATGCGCGCCCATCCGCCGGGCGATGCCGCGTCCGGTGGCGGCCGGGGCGGTCATATACCCGCAATTGCAGACATGATCGCCGCCGCCCGCCTGGTTGGCGCGCAGATAATAAGTCCCGACGATCGCCCCGGCATCTTCCGCGACGAACGTCTCCCGGTCCGCCCCCATCCAGTAGAGCAGCGCATCGGCCTCGCCCATCGCCCTGTCCAGCGCGTAGCTTTCGCCCGCGCGGATCGTGGGCATCAGGATCGCCGCGATCGCCGCCGCGTCCGCCGGCACGGCCTTTCGGATCCGCACCGGCGCTCCGCCTTGCATCCTACCGTCCGTCGCGCCGCCCCAGCAGCCGCAGGCGCAGCGCGTTCAGCTTGATGAACCCGGCCGCATCGCGCTGGTCATAGGCACCGGCATCGTCCTCGAACGTCACCACCTTCTCGCTGTACAGCGAATGCGGCGAGCGCCGCCCGGTCACATACACGCTGCCCTTGAACAGCTTCAGCCGCACCGTGCCCGTCACCTTGGCCTGGCTATGGTCGATCGCCGCCTGCAACATCTCGCGCTCGGGCGTGAACCACAGCCCGTTATAGATCAGCTCGGCATAACGCGGCGCCAGCTCGTCCTTCAGGTGCATCGCGCCGCGATCCAGCGTGATCTGCTCGATCCCGCGATGCGCCAGATGATAGATGGTCCCGCCCGGCGTTTCATACATGCCCCGGCTCTTCATGCCGACGAAGCGGTTCTCGACCAGATCGAGCCGTCCGATCCCGTGCCGCTTGCCCAGTTCATTGAGCTTGGCCAGCAACGTCGCGGGCGACATCCCCTCGCCATTCACCGCCACCGCATCGCCGCGCTCGAAATCGATCGTGATCTCTTCCGGCACGTCGGGCGCGGTCACCGGGTCGTCGGTGCGCGAATAGACATAGTCCGGCACCTCGTCCCACGGATCTTCCAGCACCTTCCCCTCGGACGAGGTGTGCAGCAGATTCGCATCGGTGGAGAAGGGCGATTCGCCGCGCTTGTCCTTCGGCACCGGAATCTGGTGCTGCTCGGCATATTCGATCAGCCGGGTGCGGCTGGTCAGATCCCATTCGCGCCAAGGCGCGATCACCTTGATATCGGGCGCCAGCGCATAATAACCCAGTTCGAAGCGGACCTGGTCATTGCCCTTGCCGGTCGCCCCGTGGCTCACCGCATCCGCGCCCACCTGACGGGCGATCTCGATCTGCCGCTTGGCGATCAGCGGCCGCGCGATCGACGTGCCGAGCAGATACAGCCCTTCATACAAGGCGTTGGACCGCATCATCGGCATCACATAATCACGCACGAATTCCTCGCGCAGATCGTCGATGAAGATATGGTCGGGTCGGACGCCCATCAGTTCGGCCTTGGCGCGCGCCGGCTCCAGTTCCTCGCCCTGCCCCAGATCGGCGGTGAAGGTCACCACCTCGCACTGATACTCTTCGCGCAGCCATTTCAGGATCACGCTCGTGTCGAGGCCGCCCGAATAGGCCAACACCACCCGCTTCACGTCCGACATCTGCGTCCCTTCGTGCCCGTAAATTCGCGGGCGCCTTGCCATCCGGGGGCCGCGCATTCAAGCGCCATACAGACGCACGGCTCCATCTGCGGTGTCGAACATTGTCACCACACAGCCCTCACAGGAGATCCGATGTCCCAGAAATCCATCGCCGTCGCGGTCGCCTGCCTCGCTTTGGCCACGCCCGCGCTCGCCGTGCCGGCCAAACAGGCCCCCGTGCCATCCTCGGGCAACGTCACCCGCGCGCAGATGCAGGCGCAGGTGAAGCAGATCTTCGATCGCGCCGACACCGATCATGACGGCTATATGAGCAAGGCCGAATTCGGCGCACGCATGGGCGCGGTCCTCAACCGCACGCCGCCCGGCACCCCCGGCGCGCCCACCAAGCAGCAGGCGCAGGAAATGCTGTCGGCGGCGGATGCGGCGTTCAAGGCGGTCGACAGCGACGGCGACGGCAAGCTCAGCCGCGCCGAAGCCGGCAAGCGCCCGCTGGAAGCGTTCGACATGATGGATGCCAATCATGACGGCATCCTCACCGTCGCGGAAAAGATCGCCGCGCGCAAACCCGGCGCCGGCGCGCTGCCGAACAAGAAACTCGAACCCGGCCGCTGATCCGGACAGGAGATGATCGCATGAAGAAGATCCTTGGACTGATGGCCACGATCGGCCTGACCGGCGTGGCGCTGGCGCAGACCGCACCCCCCGCCCGCCCCGATTTCCTGCCCCGCGCCGTGGCGGAAGAACGCGCGACCGCGCTCAACGCGATGCTCGATGCCGATCATGACGGCGTCGTCACCCGCGCCGAGGTCGATCGCTGGGCGGCGGGCAAGCCGATCCCGGCCGGCATGCTCGACAGCATGTTCGCCGATGCCGATACCGACCGCGACGGACGCATCACGCTGGCCGAACAAAAGGCCGATGCGCTGCGCAGCTTCGACGAGGCCGATACCGACCATGACGGCCGCATGACCGCCGCCGAACGCGATGCCGCCGAACGCAAATATGGCGGCGCACAGGCCGCTCCCCCCGCCCCGAAGCGCTGACCCGCCCGCCGGCACCCCGCCCCCGCCCCGCCTGTGGTCGCGCCGGGCTGGCCATGCCCGCCCCGCCCGCTATGGCGAAACCGAAGCCACCCGCCCGATCACCACGATCGGGCCGGTGCGCAACCGGTGTGGAGGCAAAGATGACGAATCCGCCAAAGGCATGGAACGGGGCACAGGTCCGGATCTGGCTCGAACGCCGCCACGCCGCCGCCCGTCTCGACCAGTCCGCCGCCGACCGCCAAGGCTACGAAGCCCGCGACGATTATGACAAGGCCGCCGCCGAAGAGTGGATGTGCCGTGCCCTGAAGGATGCCGACTGCCTCGAAGACCAGACAGCACTCGCCAAACACATCAAGACCCTGATCGCGCAGGACGACTATCCCGCCACCGGCATCCACGACGACCAACGCTTCGAACGCCACGTCCGCAGCCACCTCCGCAAACTGGCGAAGATGACGAAGACGAACGAGGGCTTCGAGAAGACGCTGCGCTATCAGTAAGGCGGCGTGCCTTCCGTTCGGACAGCTCCAGCATCACGACTTCAGGATGCTTCTGTTCTACACATCATTCGACCATCCGGAACCTCGCCCAGCCATCCTTGCCTGATACGCTAAGCGGGCATGGCTCGCCCCGTGCGAACGGAAAACGCAAAGTTCGGGAATCCAAACGCCTCGGCTTGCCGCGCCGCGACTTCATAATCGTAAGGCACGCCGTGCAATTCCGCAGACCATCCCGAAGCGCGACGTTCGGCGATGGCGTAGCGCGCCAACGGGCTACCAGCCTCCATGACGTGTGGAACCGCACCACGATCCCGGTAACTTGGCATCCCGACGCTACCCGGATTGACCACCAGCACGTCGCCCACCGCAACCATGCGGGGCATATGCGTATGCCCGCACAGCACGAGCCGCGCGCCGCCGATCCCATCCATGCGTGGCAAGATCACAGCTTCCTCGGCCAACGAAGCGCGACCGGAACTGACATCTTCGAGCAGATATTCCAGATCACCGCCCGCAGGACTTCCATGGCAAGCGAAGATCTCGCCGCTCTCCAACGTCAGGGTCGCAGGCAGACTCCTGATCCAGGTCCAATGCTGCTCGGACAGCAGAGGTCGTGACAGGACATCCAAAGCGCCAACGCTGTCATCCAGAAGCTGGCGTTCGTGATTGCCTGAAATCGTGGCATAGCCGGATAACATTTGTGCTTCCGCACTACCGGCCGGATCGAATGGACCTGAAACAAGGTCGCCGAGATTGACGATCACGTCGGGGGCAGCGACCCGTAACTCGGCCATCACGGCTTCGAGTGCAGCAAGATTGCCGTGCGTGTCGGCGATCACTCCAATTCTCACGGTTGCCCCCACCCTCAAAAATGAGGGCTAACATAGCTTGATGCAGGTTCACTACCCCACGCACGCTGGGCGATTCACGCAAATCGCTTTTGTCGTCAAACATTCAACGGCAAGACGCCCCCACTTGCAGGCATTCCGGCCCACTGAAATAGCGCACCGATGACAGCTTTTGCATTTATCGGTGCCGCCATCGCGGAGATTGCCGGTTGCTTCGCCTTCTGGGCATGGCTGCGGCTCGGCAAATCCCCATGGTGGATCGCACCGGGCATCCTGTCCTTGTGCCTGTTCGCCTGGCTGCTGACGCTCCCTGCTGCCGAGCAGGCCGGGCGATCCTATGCGGCCTATGGCGGTATCTATATCGTGTCCGCCATCCTGTGGTCGTGGCTGGCAGAAGGGGCGCGACCGGATCGTTGGGATATCGCAGGCGCGCTGGTCTGCCTCGTCGGCGCGGCGATCATCTATTTCGGCCCGCGCGTGGCGACCGGCGGCTGACCGCCGGCCCCGCTCCGCAACGCCCGAAAACCCTATCCCTTCACCAGCAGCCGCATCTCCGTCTCGCGCTGATAATCGCGCGTCAGCGGCAAGGCCCAGCGGTTGCGGATATACTGGATCTGGTAATTGCACATGCCGCCATGCCGGAACGCCGACATCGCGCCCGCCAGATAGAAGACCCACATCCGGTAGAAGCGCGCGTCGAACATCGCCTCGATCTCGGCCTTGTGCGCGACGCAGCGATCATACCAGTGGCGGATCGTCAGCGCATAATGCACGCGCAGCGTCTCGATATCGGCGGCGATCAGCCGTTGCGTCTCGCTGGCGGTGATGATCTCCGACAGCGCCGGATTATAACCGCCGGGGAAGATGTAGCGCGCAGTGAAGGCGTCGGTGATGCCCGGCACCCCCATCCGGCCGATCGTGTGGAGCAGCATCACGCCGTCCTCCGCCAGCAGATCGCGCACCTTGTGGAAGAAGGTCCGGTAATTGGGCACGCCGACATGTTCGAACATGCCGACCGACACGATCCGGTCGAACGTCCCCGTCAGCGCGCGATAATCGATCAGTTCGAATTTCACGCGGTCGGCCACCCCGGCCTCCTCCGCGCGCCGCCGCGCCGTCTTCAATTGCTCCTCGGACAGCGTGATCCCCAGTACGTCGACATCGGCGACGCGGTTCAGATACAGCGCCATCCCGCCCCATCCGCAGCCGATATCCAGCACGCGCTGCCCCGGCCGCAGCGCCAGCTTGGCGGCGATATGCGCCTTCTTGTCGAGTTGCGCCTGTTCCAGACTATTGTCCGGATCGGTGAAGTAAGCGCAGCTATATTGCCGGTCGATATCGAGGAAGAGATCGTATAGCCGGTCGCCGATATCATAATGATGCGCGACATTCTGTTTCGATCGCGCGATCCGGTTGACCGAATCCAGCCGCGCCGCGATCCCGCCCGCCAGCCGCTTCAGCGGGCTTTTCGGCCCCAGCCCGCCACCGCCACGTTCCCATTTGCCGTTGGCGCGGATCAGGTCGATCAGCCCGGCGATATCGCCCTGCTCGATCGTCATCCTGCCGTCCATCCATGCCTCGGCCGCGCCCAGCCGGGGATGGCGCGCGATATAATTGCCCACGCGCGCATCGGTGAAGCGCACCACCACCGGCCGCCGGTCGGGGTCCGGCACGCCATAGTCATAACGCGTGCCGTCGGCGTCGATGATCGACAATTGCCCTTTTTTCAGCGCCTTCTTCGCGAATTTGTCGAAGAGCCACATACGCAAGATCCCGTTACTGTTCCGCAAGGCCTCCGGCCGGGCCGCTGCACCGTCACGGCGTCGCCTCCCTGCCGGCGCCGGACCGTCAGTCGGCGGACCCGGCCTGCCCCAACACCGTTTCGAACGCCCGCACGCCCGCCGCGGGTCCATCCGGATGTCCCCATACCGCGCTACTGACCGCGAGGAAGTCCGCGCCCGCCGCCACCAGCGGCGCGGCATTGTCCGCCGTGATCCCGCCGATCGCCACGCACGGCGTTTCGAAAACCGTCGTCCACCAGCCGAGCAGCGCCGGATCGGCGACATGCTCCACCGTCTTGGTCGTCGTCGGATAGAAAGCGCCGAACGCCACATAATCCGCGCCGCGCTCGCCCGCTTCCATCGCCAGATGCCGGCTGTCATGGCACGTCACGCCGATCTGCGCGGTCTTGCCCAATTGTTCGCGCGCATCGCGCGGGTCGCCGTCGTCCTGCCCCAGATGCACGCCGTCTGCGCCCAGCCGCTTCGCCAGCCCGATGCTGTCATTGACGATGAACGCCACGTCGCGCGCGCGACAGATTTCGACGAGCGGGGCCGCCAGCGCCGCAATCCGGTGATCGTCGATGCCCTTCAACCGCAACTGGAACGCCGCCACCGGCCCCGCATCCAGCGCCGCCGCCAGCAAATCGGCGAACCCGTCATCGATCGCGGGCGGGGAGATGAGGTAAAGCTGGCACGCCGGCCGGAATTGCGGTTCGAACCGGTCGGCAAAGGCCGGGTCCAGTTTCAGCGCGTCGTCATCAATCTCGGGAAGTTCGGGAAGATCGGTCATGTCGCCCACCTAGCCCAAGCCACCCGCCTGCGGAAGAGTCGCGATCCACCGGCGAAACGCCTCCGGATCATCCAGCCGATGCGCCACCGCCCGCACGGAACGCCCCCGCCGCCCCTTCACCGGCGACGTCAGCGCCACCACGAGATTGGGATAAGCCAGCAGCGCGAGGTTCGAAACATCCGGCTGCCGCAGCGACTCGGCCGACCACGCCGTCTGCAATCCAGCAATCTGCCCCACCGGGATGATGACGGACGTCAGCATCCTCGCCCGCATCGTCAGCACCCCGTCCGCCACGGTCACGGGCAGGCGGCGAAAGGATCGAATCAGCAGGATCATCCACAGCAGCGCCGTCAGGCTGGCCAGCGACAGGATCAGGGCCACGCGCGGCCACCAGAAGGCGACCAGCCCATGGACGACCATCATCTCGACCACCGACAGCCCGACCATCACCCACAGCATCGGCGCCACGCTGCGATGATAGGGGAAGGTCATCGCCGCAGCGCCATGACCCTCCCCCGCCATGTGCCTATTCTTCGTTCTTGTAGATGCGGATGATCTTGGCGAGCATCGCCAGCGCTTCCTCGCGCGGGCGCTGGAAGGTGTTGCGCCCGATGATCGATCCGTTGCCGCCGCCTTCGCGAATGTCGCGCGCGTCCTGATACACCGCGTCCGCACCCTTGGTCGCGCCGCCGGAGAACACCACGATCCGCCGTCCGGCGAAGCAGGCCTGCCGGACATGCGCCACGCGCTTCGCCTGCGTCGACCAGTCGCCATCCTTGTAGACGGGCACCGCCTCCTTCTGCTCGATATGATCGGTCGGCAGCTTCACCTTGATGATGTGCGCACCCAGCAGCGCCGCCATGTGCGCGGCATAGGCCCCGACGTCGAGCGCCAGTTCGCCCGCCTTGGAAATCTCGCCGCCGCGTGGATAGGACCAGATCACGGTCGCGATGCCGACCGCCTTGGCCTCCGCCGACATTTCGCGGATCTCCTCCATCTGTTCGAAGATCCCATCGGATCCCGGATAGATGGTGAAACCGATCGCGGCGCAGCCCAGCCGCAACGCATCGTCGACCGTCCCGGTGACGGCCTGATCGATCGACGTCGCCCAGCTGTTCGACGAATTCACCTTCAGGATGGTGGGGATCTGCCCGGCAAACGTATCCGCCCCCGCCTCCAGCGGCCCGAGCGGCGCGGCATAGGCCGACAGCCCGGCATCGATCGCAAGCTGATAATGATAATGGGGGTCGTAGGCGGCGGGGTTGATCGCGAAGCTGCGCGCCGGGCCATGTTCGAAACCCTGATCCACTGGCAGGATCACCAGCTTGCCGGTCCCGCCCAGATGCCCCTGCGTCAGGATGCGCGCCAGATTGGCCTTGGTGCCCGGATTGTCGGATTCATACTGGTCGAGGATCGACTTGACGGTCGGGGTGAAACTCATGGCCGGTTCTCCGCTGCGATTTGTGCAGTGCGATAACCCCGCACCGCCGTCACGCAAGGCTGACAACGCTGGTCAACGCCCTGCTACAGAGCAAGCCACCGCCGCAACGCCGCATCGACCTTGGCAAGCCCCTCGTCCGGGATGCGACCTACGACCTCGGCGATCCGGCTGGTTCGGATGGCAGAAATCAGATCCACCTCCACCTCGCTATCCTTCTTCAACCCGGTATCCACGTCTGGCCGGATCGCGACGCGGATCAGGTCCGCATGGGTCAGGTGGGACGTGATCGGGCACACGGTGATGATTTCCGCATCGTCAAGCATCGCATCCGACTGGACGACCAGAAAGGGACGGGCCTTTCCCGTAAATTCACCGCGCTCGCGGGCGATGACGATATCACCCCGCCTCATCGCGCGGCATCACCCCAGTCATAATCCGGTTCATCGCGCATCAGGTCGTCATGCAGGTCGTCGACCAGAACAAGATCCTCTTCGGTGCGCGCCCGCCGAATGACGGCAAGTTGCCGCTTGAGTTCGGCATCGTGCGAGGATCGTTCCAGATATTCCTTCACCGCGACACGCGCGATATCGCTCTTGCTACGCCGCGTTCGCCGGGCCAGCGCCGCCAGCCCCGCTTCCGTTTCGGGATCGAGTCGCACTCCCAGCATCGCCGCCTCCGTTCAACATGTTGAACATGAGCGGAGATGCGGGTCGGGTCAAGCCATCAGCGCCTTCACCCCCGGCAGATCCTTGCCTTCCATCCACTCCAGAAACGCACCGCCGGCGGTCGAAACAAAGGTGAACTTGTCCGCCACGCCCGCCTGGTTGAGCGCCGCGACGGTATCGCCGCCGCCCGCCACCGAAACCAGCGATCCGCTCTCGGTCAGCGCCGCCGCGGTCTTCGCCAGCGCCACGGTCGCGGTGTCGAAGGGCGGCGTCTCGAACGCGCCCATCGGCCCGTTCCAGAGCAGCGTCCGGCAATTTTTTAGCACGTCGCCCAGCGATTCGGTCGCCGCCGGCCCGACGTCGAGGATCATCTCGTCCGCCGCCACCTCATGCACGTTCACCGTGCGCACCGGAGGGTTGGCGCGGAATTCCTTCGCCACCACCACGTCATAGGGCAGATGGATCGTGCAGGACGCCGCATCCGCCGCGTCCAGAATTTCGTTCGCGGTGTCGGTCAGGTCATGCTCGCACAGCGACTTGCCCACATCCACGCCCCGCGCTGCGAGGAAGGTGTTCGCCATGCCACCGCCGATGATGAGGTGATCGACCTTGTTCAGCATCTGCTTCAGCACGTCGAGCTTGGTCGAAACCTTGGCGCCGCCCACCACGGCGGCCACCGGATGCTCCGGATTGCCCAGCGCCTTTTCCAGCGCCTTCAGTTCGGCTTCCATCGACCGCCCGGCAAAAGCCGGCAATAGATGCGCCAGACCCTCGGTCGAGGCATGGGCGCGGTGCGCGGCGGAGAAGGCGTCGTTGACATAGAGGTCACCCAGCTTGGCGATCTCCGCCGCCAGACCCGGATCATTCTTCTCTTCGCCGCCATGGAAGCGCGTATTTTCCAGCATCGCGATGTCGCCCGGCTGCAATTGCGCCACCGCCTTGTCGGCATCCACGCCCTGGCAATCGTCGATGAACCGCACTTCGCGGCCCAGCACGTCGGACAATGGCTTCACGACCAGCGCCAGCGACATGTCCGGGTTGCGCGCGCCCTTGGGCCGGCCGAAATGGGCCAGCACCAGCACGATCGCGCCCTTGTCCGCCAGTTCGGCGATCGTCGGCGCGGCGGCGCGCAGCCGCGTGTCGTCGGTCACCTTCGCGCCGTCCATCGGCACGTTCAGATCCTCGCGGACCAGCACGCGCTTGCCCGAAACGTCGCCGATATCGTCCAGCGTCTTGAATGCCGTCATGTCTCGATCCTCACTTGATCGCCGAGCCGCGCATGGCCCCCGGCAATGACCGTCGTCAGATAGCCGCCGCGCCAGTCCGGCACCAGCGCCGGCCACAGCCCGTCCTGCTGTTCGTCCATGCGCCGGCACGGATCGCATTCGCCGCTGACCCGCAACCGGATCTCCCCGATCGCCAGGATCGTCCCCGCCATCCGGGGCAAGTCCAGCCCTTCGACCAGCAGGTTCGCACGCCGATATGTCCAGGGCATCGCGATGCCCAGCAGGGCCTCCGCCGCCGCCCAGTCCTCGCGCCGCAACAGGCTCACCTGCCGCTTGGTCACGCGCCCGTCCGGCTTGGCCTTGCCCCGGAAATCGCCGAACACGCCCTGTTCGGTGGAGATGCCCGCTTCCGCCAGCAATTCCATCGGCGCGCGCGACACCAGCCGCCGCGCGATCCCGATCAGCGTGCCCGCGCCCGCCGCCGCATGATCCGGATCGGACCTGACGGACAGCGGGACGAACGGCAGGAAGTCCTGCGTCAACCGTTCCTCAGAGGAACTTGGCGATCGCGCCTGCGGTATCGACCATGCGGTTCGAGAAACCCCATTCATTGTCGTACCAGCTCAGCACGCGCACCAGCTTGCCTTCCAGCACCGCGGTTTCCAGGCTGTCGACAGACGAGCTGTGCGGATCGCCGTTGAAGTCGATCGACACCAGCGGTTCGGTCACGAACTGGAGAATGCCCTTCAACGGGCCGCTTTCCGATGCCGCCTTCAGCGCGCCGTTCACCTCGTCCAGCGTCGTATCGCGCTTCGGCGTGAAGGTCAGGTCGACCAGCGACACGTTCGGCGTCGGCACGCGCACGGCGGAGCCGTCCAGCTTGCCCTTCAGCTCCGGCAACACTTCGCCCACGGCCCGCGCCGCGCCCGTCGTGGTCGGGATCATCGACATCGCGGCCGCGCGCGCCCGGCGCATGTCGGGGTGGATCTGGTCGAGGATCTTCTGGTCGTTGGTATAGCTGTGGATCGTGGTCATGAGGCCGCGCTCGATGCCGATCGCATCGTTCAGCACCTTGGCGACCGGCGCCAGGCAGTTGGTGGTGCAGGATGCGTTGGAGATGATCTGGTGATCGGCGGTGATCTTGTCATGGTTCACGCCGTAGACGACGGTCAGGTCCACGCCCTTGGCCGGAGCCGAGATCAGCACCTTCTTCGCGCCCGCGGTCAGATGCTTGCCGGCCGATGCCTTGTCGGTGAAGAAACCGGTGCATTCTAGCGCGATGTCCACGCCCAGTTCGGCGTGCGGCAGGTTGGCGGGGTCGCGCTCGGCAGTCACGCGGATGCGCGCGCCGTCGACGACCAGATAGTCCCCGTCCGCGCTGACATCGCCCTTCCAGCTGCCATGCACGCTGTCGCGCTTGAACAGCAGCGCGTTCGCCTTGGCATCGCCCAGATCATTGATCGCGACCAGTTCCAGCCCGCTGTCGGGGCGGGAGAGGATGGCGCGCGCGACAAGCCGGCCGATGCGGCCGAATCCGTTGATGGCAACCTTCGTCATGCGTTCTGCTCCGTGGTTGGCGTCAAGGCGGCAAGCACCTTCGGCGCAATCTGATCCGGGGTTAGCCCGAAATGCTCATATAGGTCCGGCGCGGGTGCGGAAGCACCCCACCCGTCCAGCCCGAACCGCAGGCCGTCGACCATCGTGTAACGCTCCCACCCCATGGTGGTGCCCGCCTCGATCGATACGCGCAGGATCTGTTCCGGCCCGACATGCGGCAGCACATCGTCGCGATAATCCTTCGGCTGCCGGTCGAAGCGCGACCAGCAGGGCATCGACACCACGTCCGCACCCACACCTTGCGCTTCCAGCCGGTCCGCCACCGCCAGCGCGATCTCGACTTCGGAACCGCTCGCGATCAGGATCACGCGCCGCTGCGCCGCCGCCGCACGCAGGCGATACGCCCCGCGCGCCGACAGATTCTCGGTCACCGGCCGGTCCAGCTGCGGCAGATTCTGCCTGCTCAGCGCCAGCAGCGAAGGCCCGTCCGCCTTGGCGAGCGACAAGGCCCAGCATTCCGCCGTCTCGATCGTGTCTGCAGGGCGATACACGTCCAGATTGGGGATCACGCGCAGCGACATCAGATGCTCGACCGGCTGATGCGTCGGCCCGTCCTCGCCCAGCCCGATCGAGTCATGCGTCATGACATAGACGACGCGCGCCTGTTGCAAGGCGGACAGCCGGATCGCCGGCCGCGCATAATCCGCGAAGACCAGGAAGGTGCCGCCATAGGGAATGACGCCGCCATGCAGCGCCATCCCGTTCATCGCCGCCGACATGCCGAATTCGCGGATGCCGTAATAGACGTAGCGCCCGCCATAATTGTCCGCGGTCAGCGGCGACTGGTCCTTGGTCTTGGTGTTGTTCGATCCGGTCAGATCGGCCGATCCGCCCAGCGTCTCGGGCACCGCCACATTGATCGCGCCCAGCACATTTTCGGATGCCTTGCGCGTCGCGATATTCTGCGGCTTGGCCACCAGCCCGGCCAGATAGGGCGACAGCCAGTCGGTGTCGGGCAATGTCCCCGCCATCAGCCGTTCAAATTCGGCGCGGTCTTCATGGCCCGCCAGACGATCCGCCCAGGCGGCGCGCACCGGCGCCCCCTTCGCACCGATCGCGCGCCATGCGTCGACCACCGCGTCGGGCAGGATGAATTCCTCGTCCATCCATTCCAGCGTCAGCCGCGCGGCCTTCACCTCGTCCGCACCCAGCGCCGATCCATGCGTCGCCGACGTGCCCTGCTTGTTGGGCGCGCCATAACCGATGATCGTGCGGCAGGCGACGATCGACGGCCGCGGATCGGCCTCCGCTTCCTTGAGCGCGCGCGCGATATCTGCGGCATCATGCCCGTCGCACGCCACCGTATGCCATCCCGTCGCGGCATAGCGCGCCAGCACATCCTCGCTCGACGACAGCGACACCGCGCCATCGATCGTGATCCGGTTATCGTCCCACAGCACGTTCAACCGCCCGAGTTTCAGATGCCCGGCCAGCCCGATCGCCTCATGGTTGATGCCTTCCATCAGGCATCCGTCGCCCGCGATCACCCAGGTCCGGTGATCGACCAGATCGTCGCCGAAGGTCGCATTCAGATGGCGCTCCGCCACCGCCATGCCGACCGCCATGGCCAGACCCTGCCCCAGCGGCCCGGTCGTGCACTCCACACCCGCCAGCTCGAAATTTTCCGGGTGGCCCGCGGTCGGGCTGCCCAGTTGGCGAAACCGGCGAATATCGTCCAGCGTCGGCCGGGCGTAACCGGTCAGATGGAGCAGCGCATAGATCAGCATCGATCCATGTCCGGCGGAGAGGACGAACCGGTCGCGGTCAGCCCATTTCGGATCGGCGGGATCGAATTTCAGATGATCGCGGAACAGCACCGTGGCGACATCGGCCATGCCCATCGGCATTCCGGGATGCCCCGAATTGGCCGCCTGCACGGCATCCATGGTCAGCGCGCGAATCGCGTTGGCAAGCGGGGGGCTGTTCGTCATCGAGCGATCTGAACCTTATCCAATGGCCGCGCCCGGCTGGCCCGTCGGGCCGATCCGTGCGCGCGATCCTTTGGCCCCGGCATGGCATATCGTCAACAGTGCCGCAGCGCGGGGACAACCTTGTCAGAATGCCGGGAAGCTCAGCCCTTGCAGCCTGCCCCCCGGCTGCTATTTCGCCACGGATGGACCATGATAGCCTCGAAGATGCGATCCTGCGGCTCGATGCCGCAGTGACGCGGGCGGAAACCGCGCTCGCCGCGCGCCCCGCCCCGCAGCCGCCCACGCCTCTGGTCGATCCCGATCTGGTCGAACGCCATGCCGCACTCCGCGCCAGCACCGCCGAAGCGCTCGCCAGGCTCGATCGCCTGATCGAATCGGATCTCGGCTGATGGCCAAGGTCACGTTCACCGTCGGCGGCTACTCGCACGAACTCGCCTGCCGCGATGGGGAAGAAACCCGTTTCCAGCGGCTTGCGGCGGCGCTGGATGCCAAGGCGACCGATGCCTCGCGCGCGGTCGGCGGCCTCACCGAAATCCGCACCCTGCTCTATGCCGGTCTGCTGATGGCGGACGAGAATGCCGCGCTCCGCAACGCCGCCGATGCCGCCGCCGCGCGCACCCCCTCGGAACCGGTGGTGGAAACGATTCCCGATCATCTGCTGGCGCAGGCGGTGGCCGCGCTCGCCGCGCGCATCGAAACGCTGGCAGAAACCCTTGAGGCGGAGCCACCGACCGGCTAGATAGGAGGTGGCGGGCACTGCCCGGTACGAGCCGAAGGAAAATCCCTGAGGCTATTCATCATCCTTCGGGGGCTGTCCCTGCCCGGATCCTGGTCCGACGCACATGGTTCCCACCTGACGTTACAGGCGTCAGAGGATATTCCGGCAAACGGCCATGGCGGTCCCGCCACCCATGGCAGCCGGTCGGGGACTGGCACTATGATCGACAAAGCCGCATTGCGCCGCGATTTGCGCACCCGTCGCGCCCAGTTCGTCGCGGACGAATCGGTGGTCGCGCAATTGCTGGTCGCCACGCTGCAACTGACCGAACATGCCGCGCCGCATCTGGCCGGGGCGACGATCGTCTCGGGCTATGTCTCGGATGGCGAGGAAGTCGATCCGCTCCCCCTGCTCTTCCACGCGCTCGATCGCGGCTGCACCGTCGCCTTGCCGCGCATCACCGCTCGCGATGCGCCGATGACCTTCCACCGCTGGTTCCCCGGTGACGATCTCGTCCCCGGCCCCTACGGCCTGATCCAGCCCCGCGCCGATGCCGATCCGGTCGATCCCGACCTGATCCTGACGCCGCTGCTCGGGTTCGATCCGCTGCTCAACCGCATCGGGCAGGGCGCAGGCTTCTACGACCGCGCCTTCGCCGCCCGCCCCGCCGCCCGGCGCATCGGTCTGGCGTGGAGCGTGCAGGCGGTCGAGTCGCTGCCGGTGGATCCCTGGGACGTCCCGCTCCACGGCGTCGCCACCGAACTGGCCTGGCACGGCGCATGACGCGCCCCAGCGGCCGCAAGCCGGTCGGCGCGCTGCTGATCCTGCTGATCGTGCTGCTCTGGACCGGCCTGTTCGCCGGCTTCTCCGACTCGGTCGGCACGCTGCACTGGACGTTCCAACTGCTCTATTATCTGCTCGCCGGCCTCGCCTGGATCTGGCTGACCCCCGTCAAACCGATCCTCCGCTGGATGCAGACCGGCCGCTGGCGCTGACCCGGACTTCGGAGCCGGAACCCATGGCTTGATGACCTGCCCCACACCCGTTCATGCTGAGTAGCGACCGAGTAGTCCCGCAGGGGCGTATCGAGGACGCGTATCGAAGCACTGTGCCCGTCCTTCGATACGGGCCTTCGACTACGCTCAGTCCCTACTCAGGATGAGCGGTTAGCGCATGATGACATTTAATTGAATTATCACGATTCCCGGTTTCTTTTGGACGGACTGGGATCAACTTCAGGGGTCATCGGCGTCTGATTGGGTCCATCTGAAGTCATCATGCTTTAGGTGAACGGCAGGTTTTGAGCCAATTCCTTCCCCCCAAGCATCTGCACGCGCTGACTTTGGCTTGATCCAGACTTCATGCCGTCCCACCACACAGCACTTGCGCCTGTCCCTCGCCTGTATCGAAGCCCGTCCTGAGCGCCGGATTGCAGGCGAACACAAAATCGCAGCCAGCCGGATCCGTCACCCCGGACTTGGTCCGGGGTCCAGCTTCTTCTTCCGCATGACGTAGATAAAAAGAAAGATATTCCGGATCAGATCCGCGCCGCTAACCGATCAAACTTGCTCGATCGAGAACCGTGGATACTGCGGCACCCAGCAAAACGCATCGCCCCCGCTGCGTCACCTCATGCGCCGCACACGCAATCGCGCGCAGACGAACCAAACGTCGCTACGCTGAGTCTCGCACGATTAAAATATCGGGAACCCCCTCCGGGGGAGATACGCGCCATTTCCATCTAGGAAATGGCGCGAGTGACGGGGCTCGAACCCGCGACCTCCGGCGTGACAGGCCGGCACTCTAACCAACTGAGCTACACCCGCTTGGAAGCGTGGAGGGGCAACTACCGGCGACGGCGCGATGCGTCAACCCGCTATTCGGACTTTTCCACAGCTTATCGCGCAGCGAGCACTTCCTCCGGCGCGGTCCCGGTCAGCGTCCCCTCTTCGAACAGGAAGCCGGCGATATCGGGCTTGCCCGCCGCGTCGAGAATCGTCTTCAGGATGATGAGCAGCGGCACCGCCAGCAACGCGCCGATCGTGCCCCACACCCATCCCCAGAAACTCAGCGCCACCAGGATCAGCAGCGGATTGATCGTCAGCTTGCGCCCCACCAGCATCGGCGTGATCGCATTGGCCTCCACCAGATGCATCCCCACGAAGATCGCGGCGGGCAGCAGCGCATACCAGGCGTCGGAAAAGGTCATCAGCCCGCCCGTCGCCAGCAGCAGCGCCGCCATGATCGGCCCGAGATAGGGAATATAGTTCAGCAGCGCGACCAGCCCGCCCCACATTAGCGGCGTCGGCATGCTGATGAGCGACAGCCCGATCGCCACCGCCGCGCCCAGCGTCACGTTGATGAGCGTGATCGTCCCCAGATAGGCGGATGTCGCATTCACCATGTCCTGGATGACGCGCGCGGTCGCCATCGCGCTGGAAAAACTGCCGCGATTGCTGATCGTCCGGCGCCGCAGGCTGGTCCAGCCCGACAGGAAGAAGAAGATGACGAGGATCGCGAAGAACATCTGGATCAGCGCATGGGGGGCGGACGTGGTGATGAGGTCGAGCAGCGAATTGGGCGATTGCGCCAGCACGGTGCGCGGCGATCCGCTCGCCGGCGCGCGCTGCACCAGCTTCATCGTCTGCGCGATGAACTTGTCCAGCGTGGCGTAAAGCTCGATCACGGGGCGCAGATTTTCGCGAATCCGCCCGATCCGGTCGGGCAGGATGGAAAACCAGCCCGTCGCCGGCACCACGATCGCCGCGATCGCGACATTGGCGGTAATCAGGAACATCAGCACGCAGGTCAGCGCCGCCGCCGCGGATGGCACGCCGCGCCGCTCCAGCCATTCCAGACTGGGCACCAGCGCGATCGCGATCACCAGCGCCGCCGTGATCGGCAGGAAGAATTCCGCCCCCGCCATCAGCGCGAACGGCATCGCCAAGACGAACCCGGCCCCCGCGATCAGCGTCAGCGCGGCCAGCAGCCGGTCACGCCGAAACGCTTCCGCCACGAAATCCACCGCCGCGTCCGCACGGGGATTGGCCTGCGCATCGACCGCGTCCGCATTCGTCCCGGCCATCGAATCGGCCGGCCCGATTCCCGCGCCCGTCACGGCCGAATCGATCCCCACATCCTGTTGCGAACCATTCGCGTCCACCCATTGCCCCCTGTTCGCACATCGTCCGACATCCGCGATAATCGCGAAGAAAAGCGCGGACATGACGCACCTTATCGCCAAGAACCGGGTTTGAAAAAGGTTCCTTCCTTTCGGAAGGGTTAAATCCGGTCAACCGATCCCCCGAACGGCTCATCGTGGATGCTTTGACTATTGCAGTTTGAAGACCGAAGGGGTTCGGGACGGTCGTACCGACATGCTGCGCAACAGGCGATCATGCGGTTTCCAACGACAAGACGTGAATGTCAGCCAGGCCCCCGTGCGTGTTTCGGGTCTGGGGCAGCGTTCGCGCAGGTGCCGGAGTTGTGAGTGGTTTCTGTTCGTCGATCCCAGGTGTTTGCGGTTTCCAGCCTCGCGCTGATGTCCGCGGCCTTGCTGGTCCCCGCGTCGATGACATCCGCCGCCGAGACTCCCCAGGCCTTCACCGCATCGGCCGGACTGCCGCTCCTCTCCCCCGCCGCCCCAACGGCAACCCAGATCAACCTTCTCCGCTTCCGCCAGATCGCCGCCAACGCCTTCGCCGGCCGCGCCGCCCGCGCCGAAGCCGCTGCGGCCAATGCCGAAACCGATCAGGCCAAGCTCGACGCCGAAACGCTCTGCATGGCCAAGGTCGTCCATCACGAAGCCGGCAACCAGTCGCGCGATGGCCAGCTCGCCGTGGCGCAGACCATCGTCAACCGCGTCGAATCCGGCCGCTTCGCCGACAGCGTCTGCGGCGTGGTGCACCAGCGCAACCAATATTTCGATACAACCCGCTATCATCCCGACCGCGACAGCGCGCAGTGGCAGACCGCCGTCGCCGTCGCCTTCGAAGCCCTTTCCGGCAAGGCGCACACCGTCGTCCCCGGCGCGCTCTTCTTCCGCGCCGCCTATGCCGCCCCCACCAACTTCTTCAAGAACCGCACGCGCATCGCCGCACTGGGCGACCACGTCTTTTACCGCTGATCGGGGGCGGGATTTCCTTGAGTGAAGCGCGAAGCATGATGCTCAACGATCCCGCCCGCGCGCCGGCCAACAGGTCAGGGCGCGAAGACTTCGGATCCTCGATAATCCCGTTCGTGCTGAGTAGCGGCCGAGTAGCCCCATCGGGGCGTATCGAGGACGCGTATCGAAGCAGGCCGCCCATGCGCCGACACAGGCCATCCAAAGGTTCGGGCCTTACGCCAGAATAAGCAGGGCGACCGGCAATCCGAACCGATCGGCCCTGGACGCGACGCGCCCCCCGGAAAGCCGACGCACTTACTCCCCCGCCGCCGCCTGCCCCGCAAAGCGCGCCGCCTGCATCCGCTTCCACACGCCATGCATCCACGCGCGCGGCCCCGCCGCGCCCATGCGCTCGGTCGCGTCCAGCCATCCGGCGGTGGCGTCGCTCACCCGGATCATCGTCTCGCTCGGCTCCTGTTCCGCCGCCCAGCCGTCCAGCGCCTGCGCATTGGTCAGCAGCAGGAACAGGCTGGCGATCAGGATCGATCCCGCCGCCCAACCCAGACCCGCACGCGCCCCGCCGCCCGGCAGGTCGACCGGTGACGGCGTCTCGCCGCGCGTGCTGCGTCCCGTGTCGGTCATGCCCCGCTCCTCAGAACTGATAATAGATGAAGGGCGCGACCCCTTCGAAGCGCATCGCGTCGATCAGCAGGATCGTCGCTCCCGTCGCCACGCCCAGCACCGGCGCAGGCCATGTCCGCACGCGCAGCGCGATGCCCTGCATCAGCCGCGGCGGCGCGGCGTGGATCGCCAGCCCGAACAGGATCAGCGCCAGCTGCAGAGGCGTCGCGGTCATACCCGCCACGCCGCTGCCCGTCATCCCGCGCAGATAGGCGATCGCATCGGCAAAGGTCGCACTGCGGAAGAAAATCCAGCCCAACGTCACGATATGGAAGGTGATGAAGATCCCCGCCCAACCCGGCAGCACCGGCGCGCCGCGCGGCCGATATTCCCGCCACAGCCGCTCGATCGCCAGCACCCCGCCATGCAGGCCCCCCCAGATCAGGAACGTCCATTTCGCGCCATGCCACAACCCGCCCAGCAGCATCGTAATCATCAGGTTGCGGCAGATATACCAGACCCCACCGCGATTGCCGCCCAGCGCATCGATATACAGATAATCACGCAGCCAGCTCGACAGGCTGATATGCCAGCGCCGCCAGAATTCCTGCAACGACGCCGCGCGATAAGGCTGGTCGAAATTGCGCGGGAACCGATATCCGAACAAGGCCGCGATCCCGATCGCCATGTCGGAATAGGCCGAGAAATCGCAATAAATCTGCACCGCATAACCATAGGCCGCCAGCAACAGGTCGATCCGCGAATGGCCGGCGATATCGGCGAACACCGGATCCACGAATTGCGTCGCCAGTTCGGACGCCACCACCGCCTTCTTGAACAACCCCCACACGATCAGCAACAGCGCCATCGCCACCATGCCGCGGTCCAGCTTCGGCGTCGTCCGCAATTGCGGCACCAGATCGGCCGCGCGCACGATCGGCCCCGCCACCAGATGCGGGAAGAAGGACATCAGGAAAGTGATGTCGAGCAAGGACGCCGCCGGCACGCGCTCCTTATAGACATCGACCAGATAGCTCATGCCTTGGAAGGTGAAGAAGGACACGCCCACCGGCAGCACGATCTGCACCAACGGCAGATCGCGCGCGAAACCGATCACGGCGAGCAGATCGCCCAACTGCTCCAGAAAGAAGCCATAATATTTGAAGAAGCCGAGAATGCCGAGATTGGCGATCACGCCCGCCACCAGTACGCGCTTGCGCCAGCGCGGATCGTCGCTGCCGGCGATCAGCCGCGCCCCGCCCCAGTTCAGCACCGCCGATGCGATCAGCAACGCCACGAACCGCCAGTCCCACGCGCCGTAAAACACCCAGCTCGCCAGCAGCAGCAGGATCTTGCGCCACTCGTTCGACCGCGACACCCCCCACACCAGACAGAAGGTCAGCAGGAAGAACAACCCGAACGTCAATGTCGGAAACAGCATTACTTCTTCTCCCCCTCCCGCAAGCGGGAGGGGGTCGGGGGGAGGGCGCACGCCGTCCCCACGCGCTTCGGCAAAGACGGATGCAGCACAGCCGCGCTCAGCGAACGATCAGCGGCACGCGCCAGCCCACCCCCAGCCCCTCCCGCAAGCGAGAAGGGACGCGCAGCAAACAGCCCCCTCATCGCGCAGGCATCCCGGCCGCATCCAGATCCGCCTGCAACCGCGTCGCCAGATCGCGCCCGCCGGCCGAATTGAAATGCACATAATCGCCGCGCATCCGCGCCGGGGTGCCGCGCACCCATTTCGGTGCGGAACAGGCCCCGCCCATGCGCGCGCCCCAGTCCCAGAAGGCCAGGTTCAGTTCGCCCGCAATCTTGCGCTGGATATCGCGCACCACCTGCATCCCCGGCGGCACGAACAGCCCGGACGCCATCGGTTGCACCGCCGGAGCCGGCGTCGCGGCACCGCCCGCCGCCAGTGCCGCGATGGTGGCATCCATATCCTGCGGCGGCGGTGCCGCCACCGGTGCCGCCGCCACGGTGCAGGCGATCGCCGCACCCGGCGCATTGTTGCGCAATGCCGGCTGGCGACTGGCCGCATCCGGCGCGCCCAGCAGCAGGATCGGCACATTGCCCGCCAGCCGCCGCAACCGCCCGATCGCGCTCCGCAACGTCGATTCGTAACCGAACGGGCTGACGCTCGGCGAAAAACCTTCGTTGGTCCCGAACGCCAGCACGATCATGTCGGGGCGATAGCTGCGAAATTCCTCCGCCAGCACCGCATCGTCCGTCCGCGCGAAATGCATGAGCTGCGATCCGACCACGCCGACATTGGACAGCGCCACGCCGCCATCGTCGCGAAAGGTCGCCCAGGACGTGATCGTCACCGGCCGTTCGTCCGCCGTCACCGTCACCAGCCCGTTCGGCCGGTCCAGCGCGAAGGTCCGGCATTGTGGCCGCTGCGTATTGGAATCGAGATCGAACCGGCTTTCCGCCGCACCGATCCGCACCGTCAGGCTGCCCGCTCCCGGCTGCGCGATCGCGCACAGCACGAAGCGATCGAAATTCTGTCCCCCGTCCGACGCCAGCGATACCGACGCGCCCGGCGTCGTGCTGGTCAGGCTGAACCCCGCCACGCCGATCGCCGGGCGCGGGCTGGCCGATCCCGCGCCGAACGACGCATTGACGCGCCACCCGGCCGACATCGTCGCGGTCACGCCGCGCGTCAGATAGCCGGCATAAGGCCGCCCCGCCGCCAGCACGCCGCGCCCGCCGCCGCCATAACGCGCCTGCAACAGATCCCGCCACGCCCCCGTGATCGCATCGCCCGCCGTATGGCTGTCGCCGATCTGGAGAATATGCACCGGCCGGTTGCCGCGATTGCCCCGCGCCGTCGCCAGCTTGCGGAACACCGGCGCGAGTTCGTCGGCATTGCAGAGGGTGCCGGTGCACGGCGCGGCCATCGCCGGCCCCGCCGCCAGCCCTAGCAACGCGGCCATCAGCGCGCGGCGGATCATGCCCCGGCCCCGGTCGCAGGAGCCGGACCGGCGGGCGCGGGGGCCGGCACCCCCGCCTTCGCCCGCGCCGCCGCCACCTGTGCATCGATCCGCTGCGCCAGCCCGCGCGTGATGCGGACATATCCGTTCATCGACATATGGATGCCGTCCTCCGCGCGCATCAGCACCGGCTTGCCGCTCGCATCCGGCAGATAGGCCGCAAACCCGTCCGGCCCGCTCGACATCGGCCGCGTATCGATGAACGGCACGCCCAGCGACGCCATCAGCCGCATATAGAAGGCGTTCATCGCCGTGATATCGGCATCGAAGGCCGGCTTGCGCATCCGCGGCAGCCCCACCCAATAGACGCTCGCCCCGCTTGCGCGCAGCGCCGCAACCAGCCCGCTCGCGCGCTTCGCGATCAGCCCCTGCCAGGCCGGACTCATATATTTCGCCAGATGCCCGTCCGCGATCACGCCCTGCGTATCGTTCGCGCCATAGCTGACCACCGCAATATCCACCGGCTCCGCCGCCACCTGCTGCGCGGTGTGCGTCTCCAGGTTCAGGCTGCGATAGCGCGTGAACCCCGTCGCCTGCTGGCTATATTTGGTGACGACATAGCCGCGCTTCTTCGGCAGTTCGCGGTTCAGGCCGGACCACACGCCGTCGCCATAGCTGTCGCCATAGACGCCGATCCGCACCGGTGCGCCTTCCGTCACCGTGCGCAACAGCCGCGATCCCGCGGGCATCGGCGCGGCCACCACCGGCGGCGCGACCTCCGCCGTCACGGGCGCATCGGGCGCGGGCGCTTCGGCCGGGGTTTCGGGCGTCGCCGCATTCGCCACCTCGGGTGCCGGTTCGGCCGCCGGAACGGACGCCGGCTCCCCGGATGGCGGCGGCGGTGCCACGGCCTGCGGCACCAGCGGCGGCACGTCGGGCGCGGCCCCGCGATCGTCGGCGAAGGCGAAGCCGATCGCAACACCCGCCGCCACGCCAAGGAACAGCACGGCCGTCCGATCCGCCAGCACCAGCCACGTCTTCATGCCACGCCTTACTCCGCCCCGGTCTGCGCCGCTCCTATGCGGCCCATCCCGATCTTGTCACCCCCGATGCGCCGAACAGTGCCCTTTTCCCCGCCCGGCCCGCCGCCCGGCGGACACCGACGCGCCCCCGCACGTTCTCTACGGACCACCAAGGAGATACGGCATGACCAGCAATTCGTCCCCCAGCGAGCCGACACCGGATCCGGCGCTGGAACCCGGCACCAAAGGCGCCACCGGCGGCCCCTCCATCACCGGCGAGGCCCGCGGCCCGCGTGATCTCGACGATGACAGCGTGAATGGCAGCCAGAATCTGGAACAGAAACTGAAGCCCGACGCGCATCGCGATGCGGACCCGTCCAATCACGGCAGCCGCTGACCGCGCGCACTCAAGCACCCGGCCGGGGAAGATCATCTGGAAAAGTCGGAAATTGGTGCCCCTGGCCGGGGTCGAACCAGCACTCCTTGCGGAACTCGATTTTGAGTCGAGCGCGTCTACCAATTTCACCACAGGGGCACGGCCCGCTGCCTAACAAAGCGCTCCACGGATCGCAACCGCCTTTGCGCAATGCTTCGTACCTTGGAGCCGGGCCTCAACGTCGGCAGGTCTCGCTACCCGAATGTTCATTTCTTCGCGTTGCCGCCCCCTCACCTGCCATCCCTCAATCCCCCAGCATCATGAACGCCCGCACCGGAAAGGTTCCGAACGCCACCAGCTTCGGCGGCACCGCATAGAATCGTCCGCCCGCAGCCGGCACCGCCCCCAGCCCCGTCATATGTTCGCAGATCGGGATGCCCGCCCCCAGCAGGATCGTATGCACCGGCCGCCCGCGCCCGCGCGTGTCGTCGATATTATAGCTGTCGATCCCGACCAGCGCCGCGCCCGCCGCCGCCAGATGGTCGGCGGCCGCGCCGGTCAGGAAGGGATGGTCGGCGAAATAGGCATCGGTGCGCCAGTGCCGGTCCCATCCCGTCCACACCAGCACGGCCCTGCCCGCCACATCGATCCCGTCGAACGCCGCCACATCCACCGCGATGCCGCCCCCGCGCGCATCGATCACCACCGCGTCCAGATGCGCCAGCCCCTCCAGCGGCAGGTCCGCCAGGTCCGCGCCGTCCGCATAACGATGAAAGGGACTGTCGAGATAGGTGCCGCTATTGCCCACCATCGTGACGCTCTGGATCGCGAATTCCGCACCCTCATCATAAAGCGGCCGCGACGCTTCCCGCGACAGGAAGTCGCACATCACCGGTGCCGGCAACCCCTTATAGGTCACCATCCCTTCCTCGATCCGGTGCGACAAATCGATCATCCGCATGGTCATCCCCCTGGTTGGTCCACTTCCCCCGTCCGACCCCAGTTCCAGATGCAGGAACTGGCTGAACGCATTCGGCACATAATCCGCAAAGGCCGGGCCGGAGACGAACCCCCGCCGCCGGTACAGCATCAGCGCCGGTTCGAACGCCGGCCCGCGCCCCGTCTCCAGGCTCAGCCGACGATAACCCCGCGCCCGCGCCGTGGCGATGAGATGATCCAGCAACGCCGCACCCGCCCCCGTGCCAAGATAGTCCGGATGCGCCCGCATCGACTTGATCTCGCCCTGCGCGGGGTCGAGTTGCTTCAACGCCCCCACCGCCGCAATCGCCTGCCCTCGCCACGCCGTCCACACCACGATATCCGGTCGCCGCAACCCGTCCAGATCCAGCGCGAACACATTCTCCGCCGGCGACGTCGCCTGCATCCCCGCCAGATGATAACGCAGCAAATCCTGCACCGCCGCTCCCGACAGATCGTCGACCCGGATCGTGAAACCCCCGTCGCCCGCCATGCTCATGCCTCCCTCGACAGCATCATCGTCGAAACGACACGGCAGTTTCTATGGGGCACCACTGCCGATGGGAAGCCGACGATCAGGATCGCGGTGCGATGGATTTCCAGCCATGGTTCGGCACGCATTCCGGCAACGAGGCCGTCCAGTAATGCCCCTGATAGGGCTGATCGAACGACCGGCTGATCGCATTGCCGGACAGCGCGCAGAAGAGCAGCGTGCCGACCGCGCCATGGGCGACGATCGCAAGATCCCCGTCGCCATGTCCGGCCACGATCCGCAGAACCGCCGCCCGGACACGCGCCTGCGCGTCGATCGCCCGCTCCCAGCCACGAACGCTGTCGCACGGCGTGGCAAAGAACATATCGGCGACGTGCTCGAACTCTGCAGCGGGCAGGAAACCCGTCGCGCGGCGGTCATTCTCGCCCAGATCGTCCAGCACCTGAACGCCAAGGCCCAACGCGCCGCCCAAAATGCCCGCCGCCTCGATCGCCTTCGTTTCACGGCTGGCCCAGATCGCCCCGACATCGGCCAGCATCGGCGATTGTGCGAACGTCCGCATCCGCGCGATCCCGGATACGCCCAGATGCCAATGCTCGACCGGTATCACGGGATCGACGACCACCTCGGGGTGGGTGATGAACCATAAGCTTGCCATCCGCCGGTCAGTTCACCGGCATCCGCCGCCGGTAGCTCAGCGCTTCCGCCACATGCACCCGCCCCACCCCCTCATGCCCACCCAGATCCGCGATCGTCCGCGCCACGCGCAGCACGCGGTGATAGCCCCGCGCCGACAGCCGCATCGCCTCCGCCGCCTTCGCCAGTAATTGCCGGCCCGCCTCGTCCGGCGTCGCCACCCGGTCGAGCAGCAGCCCGTCCGCCTCGGCATTGGTGCGCACATCCTCGTCGGCATAGCGCGCGGTCTGCACGTCCCGCGCCGTCGCCACCCGCCGCGCGACCTCGGCCGATCCTTCGGCGGGCGGCGGCAGCACCAGATCGGCCGCGGTCACCGCCGCGACCTCGACATGCAGGTCGATCCGGTCGAGCAAAGGCCCCGACAATTTCCCCTGATAGTCCGCCGCACAGCGTGGCGCACGCGTGCAGGCCAGCGCCGGATCGCCCAGATAGCCGCAGCGACACGGGTTCATCGCCGCCACCAGCTGCACGCGCGCCGGAAAGGTCACATGCGCATTCGCCCGCGCCACCGACACCCGCCCCGTCTCCAGCGGCTGCCGCAGCGAATCGAGCACTGCCCGCTGAAACTCCGGCAATTCGTCGAGGAACAGCACGCCCAGATGGGCAAGGCTCACCTCCCCCGGCCGCACCTTCAGCCCGCCGCCGACCAGCGCCGCCATCGACGCGCTATGATGCGGCGCGCGATAGGGCCGCCGCCGGATCAGCCGCCCGTCCTGCAACAGCCCCGCCACCGATGCCACCATCGACACTTCCAGCGCCTCCGCCGGGGTCAGGTCCGGCAGGATTCCCGGCAGGCACGCCGCCATCAGCGATTTGCCCGCGCCCGGCGGCCCCGCCATAATCAGATTATGCCCGCCCGCCGCCGCAATCTCCAGCGCGCGCTTGGCGACTTCCTGCCCCTTCACCTGCCGCAGATCGGGACCATCCACGCCTGCCTCCACCACGCCCGGCTTCGGCGCAGGCAGCGGCGCGACGCCCTTGAAATGGTTGAGCAACGCCAGCAATCCCGGCGCGCCGATCACCTCGATCGATCCCGCCCACGCCGCTTCCGCCCCCTGTGCCGCGGGGCAGACCAGTCCCAGCCCCTGTTCGGATGCGTGCAGCGCCGCCAGCAACACCCCCGGCGTTCCGGAAACACGCCCGTCCAGCCCCAGCTCGCCCACCACCACATAGGCCGCCAGCGTCTCGGCATCGATCACCCCCATCGCGCCCAGCAGCCCCAGCGCGATCGGCAGGTCGTAATGCGATCCCTCCTTGGGCAGGTCGGCCGGCGACAGGTTCACCGTGATCCGCTTCGGCGGCAGCGCCAGCCCGATCGCGGTCAACGCCGCGCGCACCCGCTCCCGGCTTTCGGCCACTGCCTTGTCCGCCAGCCCGACGATCGCGAACGCCGGCACCCCCGGCGCAAGCTGCACCTGCACCTCGACCGCCCGCGCCTCCAGCCCCAGATACGCCACCGTCGAAACATGCGCGACCATGCATTGCTCCCCCCACCGCCGCCTATCCCGCCCGCTACGCCGAAAGTCGAGCCTCTTCCACCTGCGCCCAGACCGATGCCGATCCGCTGGCGGGTCATGGACCTTGCCCGCCTCCCTCGGCTAAAGACTGCGGTCGACGTCCATATTCATGGACTGCATAAGCGGGGCAGCAAACGCGCCTCCATGGATCCATCCAGATTGGGAATGACGATGCTGCGCGCCGAAGTGAACCAAGCCATTCTCGATCTGTACGAATCTCCCTCCTATCTCGAAATCGGCGTGTTCGACGGCAACACCTTCAATGCCGTCCGCGCCGCGCGCAAGGTCGCCGTGGACATCGCATTCTCCTGCGACCTCGAACAGGAACGCGCGGCGGTGGGCGGTCAGGATGTGCACTTCCACGAATGCCCCAGCGACGATTATTTCGCCCATGTCGTCGGGGACGAACAGTTTGACGTCATCTTCATCGACGGCCTGCACACCTTCGATCAGACGTTGCGCGATCTGCTGAACGCGATCGGCCATCTGCGCGACGGCGGGACGATCGTGATCGATGACGTCCTGCCGCCCAGCTATGCGGCCTCGCTCCCGTCGCAGCAGGATTCGAACGCCTTCCGCGCCGCCCGCGGGATCCGCAAGCCCGACTGGATGGGCGATGTGTACCGCGTGATCTTCTTCCTGCGCGACTATCTGCCCGCCTATAGTTTCGCGACCCTGATCGAAAATCACGGCGAAACCGTCCTCTGGAAACAGACCCGCGCCGTCGACGCCGCGCCGCGCCCGGTCGAGGAGATCAGCCGCCTCAGTTTCGCCGATTGCCAGTTCCAGCGCGACGCGTTCAACATTCGCCCCTTCGGCGAGATCGTGGATCAGTTGCGCGCGCGCCGCCCGGCCTGAGCAGGCGATATCCCGGCAAACTTGACTCCCCGCCCCCCTTTGCCTATCGCCGCGCCATTCCGGCCGCACGCCCGTCGTGCGGCCTTTTGACGTTGATGCCCAAGGAATGACCGATGAAGCGCACTTTCCAGCCGTCGAACCTCGTCCGTGCCCGCCGTCACGGCTTCCGCACGCGCTCGGCGACGCCGGGCGGCCGCAAGATCCTGGCAGCACGCCGTGCGCGCGGCCGCAAGGTTCTGTCGGCCTAATCACCCTGACGCGCCGCGCGGATTTCCTCGCGGCGAATGGAGGACGCCGGGCGCCGATGCCCGGCTTCATCCTGCAGATGCGACCGCGCGGTGACGATGACCCCGCGATTCGCATCGGCTATACCGTGACGAAGAAGGTCGGCAACGCCGTCGTCCGCAACCGCATGAAACGGCGGCTGCGGGCCTTGGCGCGTGCCGCCTTGCCCGTGTCCGGGCTGCCGGGCGCGGATCATGTTCTGATCGGCCGCAGCGGCGGCATCGACCGCCCCTTCGCCGATCTGTCGCGCGATCTCGACAAGGCGCTGGCCAAGCTCAAACGATGATCGGCCGGGCGGTCACCCAGGCGCTGATTGTCGTCGCCCGCCTATGGCAAATCGGGCCTTCACGCCTCATCCCGCCCACCTGTCGCTATTCGCCAAGCTGTTCGGCCTATGCGATCGAGGCATTGTCGCGCTATGGGGCGGCAAAGGGTGGCTGGCTCGCCGCCCGCCGGTTGCTGCGCTGTCACCCCTGGGGTGGTTGCGGCGCCGATCCAGTTCCATGAGATTTCGGGGTGCATTCCGTTGAATAGCGAAAACCGCAACCTGATCCTCGCGATCGTGCTGTCCGCGCTGGTGCTGCTCGGGTGGAGCGCGATTTCCAACCGCGTCCTCCCCACCGCCACGCCCGCCACGACGAAGATCGTCGACGGCAAGCCCGTGCCGCTGCCCCAGCCACAGGCCGATCCCGCGCTGGATGGCCCCGCCGCCACGCGCGACCGCGCACTGGTCCTGCGCGAAACGCCGCGCATCCGCATCGCCACGCCCAAGCTGGCCGGCTCGATCAACCTGCGCGGCGCGCGCATCGATGACCTGACGCTCACCGCCTATGGCGAGACCATCGCGAAGAACGCGCCGCCCATCCGCCTGCTCTCCCCCGCCGGCAGCGGCGACGCCTATTTCGCCGGCTTCGGCTGGACGGGCGAAGGCGCGGCGCTGCCCTCCGCCGAAACCGTCTGGACCGCCGATGGCGATCTGCTCGCCCCCGGCCGCCCCGTGACGCTCAGCTGGAACAACGGCCAGGGCCAGATTTACCGTCTGCGATTCGCAGTCGATGCCAATTACATGTTCACCGTCACCCAGACCGTCGGCAATGCCGGCACCGGCCCGGTCGCGGTGCAGCCTTATGCGCTGGTCAGCCGCACCGGCGTGTCGAAAGATCCGGATGGCTGGACGATGCACACCGGCCCGATCTCCACGATCGACGGAAAGACCAACTATGGCCCCAATTTCAAGGATCTCGACGCCGCCGGCACCACCGGCATCGGCTATAGCTCCACCGGCGGCTGGCTCGGCTTCGGCGACAAATATTGGCTGACCGCGCTCGCGCCCGAACAGACCGTGCCGTTCGAGGCCGCCTTCCGCGCGGGTCAGGGCCAGCGTTATCAGGCGCAACTCACCAACCGTTCGCGCATCGTCGCGCCCGGCAAGCAAAGCAGCGTCACTCAGCATTTCTTCGCCGGCGCGAAGGAAGTCGCCACGCTCGATGGTTATGAAGCCTCGCTCGGCATCGCGCATCTCGGCCGCGCCATCGACTGGGGCTGGTTTGAAATCGTCGAAAAGCCGATCTTCACCGTGCTCGACTGGCTGTTCAAGGCGGTCGGCAATTTCGGTGTCGCGATCATCCTGCTGACCGTGCTGGTCAAGACGCTGATGTTCCCCATCGCGCAGAAGCAGTTCCAGTCCATGGCCGGGATGCGCGTCATCCAGCCAAAGATGAAACTGCTGCAGGAACGTCACAAGGACGACAAGGCGAAGCTCCAGTCGGAAATGCTGGAACTGTACAAGACCGAGAAGGTGAACCCGATGTCGGGCTGCCTGCCGATCCTGATCCAGATCCCCATCGGCTATGCACTGTACAAGGTGCTGATGCTGACGATCGAAATGCGGCATCAGCCCTTCGCGCTGTGGATCAAGGATCTGTCCGCGCCCGATCCGCTGACGCCGCTCAACCTGTTCGGAATGCTGGATTTCACGCCGCCGCACATGATCGCGATCGGTGTGATCCCGATCCTGCTCGGCTGCACCCAATATTTCCAGTTCAAGCTGAACCCGGCCCCCGCCGATCCCACGCAGGCGCAGATCTTCGCGATCATGCCATGGGTCTTCATGTTCATCATGGCGCCCTATGCGGTCGGCCTGCTGCTCTACTGGATCACCAGCAACCTGCTCACCATCGCGCAGCAAAGCTGGTTCTACAGCCGCTATCCCGGCCTGAAGAACGCGCCCGCCGCACCGGCGACGCCGATCAAGCCAGCAAAGACGCCGAAAAAATAACGCCCCGGCTCCAACCCGTTCGGTTCGAGCCTGTCGAGAACCCCCGCGCTGCGCGAGAACCCCGCGCCGGGGGTATCGCTCCTCAGGACCAGTCCATGACCGAAGATGATTTCCAGCCGCCCGAAGACCTGATCGAGCCAGCGCGCAAATTGTTCGCCGGCCCGATCGGCTTCCTCAAATCCGCGCCCGCGCTGGAACATCTGCCGCATCCCGATGCGCCCGAGGTCACCTTCGCCGGCCGGTCGAACGTCGGCAAATCCTCGCTGCTCAACGCGCTCACCGGGCGCAACAGCTTGGCCCGCACGTCCAACACGCCCGGCCGCACGCAGGAACTCAATTTCTTCGATGTCGGCGATCCGCTGGTCTTCCGGCTCGTCGACATGCCCGGCTATGGCTTCGCCAAGGCGCCCAAGGACATGGTCCGCAAATGGCGCTTCCTGGTGAACGACTATCTGCGCGGCCGCGTCGTCCTGAAGCGCGCGCTGGTGCTGATCGACAGCCGCCACGGCACCAAGGATGTCGATCGTGAGATCATGACCATGCTCGACAAGGCCGCAGTCTCCTACCGGCTGGTGCTGACCAAGGCCGACAAGATCAAGGCGACCGACCTCGCCGCCGTCACCGAGGCGACGATCGCGGAAGCGCGCAAGCATGTCGCCGCGCATCCCGAAGTGCTGGTCACCTCCAGCGAGACCGGCATGGGCATCCCCGAACTGCGCGCCGCGGTGCTCGAAGCGATCCTGTAAGCCGCGCTTGCCCCCCGGCATCCGGCAAGGCAGAAGCGCCGGGTCAATCGGGGGGCCTCATGCTTGAAATCGTCATCGGCAACAAAGCCTATAGCAGCTGGTCCATGCGCGGCTGGCTCGCGGTCAAACAGTCCGGCCTGCCCTTCACCGAAACGCTGATCCCGATGTGGACGCCCGAGTGGGACGCCGCCCGCGCCACCGGCCCGCTCGCGCTGTCGGGCAAGGTGCCGACGCTGATCGACGACGGTCTGACCGTGTGGGACAGCCTCGCCATCGTCGAGCATCTGGCGGAACGGGTCGGTCCCGCGCCCTTCTGGCCCGCCGATCCCGCCGCCCGCGCGCTGGCGCGTTCGATCGCCGCGGAAATGCACAGCGCCTATCCGGACCTGCGCCGCCATTGTGGCATGAACGTCCGCCGGGTCTATCCCGCCACCCCGCTGCCGGATGCCGTACAGGCCGATATCGACCGCATCATCCATCTGTGGACCGAAGCCCGCACCCGCTTCGGCGGCGACGGCCCCTGGCTTTTCGGAACCTACGGAGCGGCTGACATCCTGTTCGCCCCCGTCGCCACCCGTTTCCGCACCTACAGCATCGCGCTGCCGCCGGTCGCCGAAGCCTATGTCACCGCGCTGCTCGCCCATCCCCATGTCGCCGACTGGCTCGCCGCCGCGCAAACCGAACCCTGGTTCGTCGACAAATATGAAGTCGCCCCGGCCTGATCGCCCCCCGCCGTCCCGGCCTCTCCGCGCCCCGGCGCAGGCTGGGGCCTGGACGCACCATCGTCCCAAGGCCCCAGCCTGCGCCGGGGCAGGACTTCCATGGAAAACAACCATGCTCGACCCCGTCACCCTCACCGCAGACCTGATCGCCTGCCCCAGCGTCACCCCCGCCGATGCCGGCGCGCTCGACGTGCTGGCCACCGCGCTCACATCGATCGGCTTCACGGTCGAAACCTTCTGGACCGGCAAGGCCCCCGACGGTCCGGTCCGCAACCTCTTCGCATCACGTGGACAAGGCAGCCCGCATTTCGCCTTCGCCGGCCATACCGATGTCGTCCCCGCCACGCCGGACGCCTTCCTGCCCCGCATCGAACAGGGCCTGCTCCACGGGCGCGGCGCGGTGGACATGAAGGGCGCGATCGCCGCCTTCGCCGCCGCGGCCGCGCGCGTGCGCGATCATGCCGGCACGATCAGCCTGATCATTACCGGGGACGAGGAAGGCCCCGCCACCTATGGCACGCCCGCCCTGATCGACTGGATGGAGGCACGCGGCATCCGCCCCGATCTCTGTCTGGTCGGCGAACCGACATCCGAGGCGCGGCTGGGCGACACCATCAAGATCGGCCGGCGCGGCTCGGTCAACATGTGGGTCACGGTCGCGGGTGTGCAGGGCCATGTCGCCTACCCCCATCTGGCGGACAACCCCGTCCCGCGCCTAACCGCGATCCTCGCCGATCTCCACGCGCTCACGCTCGACACCGGCAGCGACTGGTTCCAGCCCTCCAATCTGGAGGTGACCGACATCGCCATCGGCAACCCCGCGCACAACATCATCCCCGCAGAGGCCACTGCCCGCCTCAACATCCGCTTCAACGATCTCCATAACGGCACGGAGCTGGTGGAACGCATCACCACCCTCGCCGCCAAGCATGGCGGCACGGTGTCCGCGAAGATCTCCGGCGAATCCTTCCTCACCGCCCCCGGCCCGCTCTCCGACCGCGTCGCCACCGCCATCCGCACCGTCACCGGCGTTGACTCCACCCTCTCCACCGGCGGCGGCACCTCCGACGCCCGCTTCCTCTCGCGCCTCTGCCCCGTCGTCGAATTCGGCCTGCTGAACGCGACGATGCACAAGCGGGATGAGGCCGTCGCGGTAGCCGATCTGGTCGCGCTGACGGAGATTTATGCGGAAATCATCCGGACGGTACGCGTCTGACCCACCGGGTCGGACGCCAGTCCCGAATCGTGAAGCCGTCGGAAAGGCCGGTCCGGCATCCCCCATTCCAGCCTGTCGCGAACACCCAATTTTTTAGGGGTGGTCGCGGCAGCACCCGGGACCTAGCTACCGTGCAATATGCACAGACCGGAAAAACGGGGCTTGGGAGCGCTGACCGAGAAGGAGAAGCAGACTCTGCGCCTCATCGTTCGCGGCCATGATGCCAAATCAACCGCGCAGACTCTCGGCCTTTCCGTTCACACCATCAACGAACGACTTCGCGATACGCGCCGCAAGATGGCCGTGTCGAGTAGTCGCGAAGCTGCGCGCATCCTGCTGGAAGCGGAAGGCGGTCTTCCGATCGCCCCGCCCCCTCATTCGCTGGTGGACATGGAAATCGGGGATGACCCCGCCTGCCCTCCGTCCGATCTGGAAAACACGCTGACGGACAGCGTGGGTCCGGCACGCCGCCGTCCCCGGATCATCATCGGAGCTATCCTCATGACGTTCGCGCTCGGCCTTTTGATCCTCGCCGCCATGCCGCAAGATGCGCCCCTCCCGGTGCCGGCACCCCCTGCGCCCACCGCCACGTCCGATCCGGAAGCCGTGGACTTTGCCCGCTTATGGCTGGGCCTGCTGGATCAGGCGAACTGGACGGACAGTTACCGGGCGACCGGCAAGGCATTCCAGAAATTGAACACGGCCACTGTCTGGGCGGCAGCTTCGCGAGAGGCCCGCCTGCCGCTCGGCGCGATGCTCGCCCGCACCTTCGTCCGTCAGGAAAATCTGCCCGCGCCGCCTGCCGGCTACGAAGTGATGAAATTTCGCACGCGCTTCGCCAACAAGTCCGATGCGATCGAAACGGTCACCCTCGAACGCGAAGACCGACACTGGCGTGTCGTCGGCGTAACGATCGAATAGGACCGACCGGCTCCGGACGGGACACAGATCGTCCGGAGCCGCCAACGTCGAGAAATTAGAATCATTTTCGATCAGGTCTGACCGTTAATATTGTCACCCCGGACTTGATCCGGGGTTCGGCTTTTCTTCTGCACCGCGCGGACGACAGAAGCTGAATCCCAAATCAAGTCCGGGATGGCGAAC
>Ga0265797_10000786_pt1 | contig 57646 bp, 50 predicted proteins | sample P2T30metagenome_FD_192433 | JGI IMG/M metagenome (GOLD analysis project Ga0265797, IMG submission 192433) | Plant litter microbial communities from East Loma Ridge, Irvine, California - P2 T30 | ecosystem: Environmental > Terrestrial > Plant litter > Unclassified | place: USA: California...
CAGCTGCGCGTGCCCCACCAGAAGTACTCGGACGAGACCCGCCAGCACGTCGCCGTCAAGGGCCACGCCCACAGCTACAACACCCACTGGTACAAGAAGGTCAATGGCGTGTGGAAGTTTGCTGGCTTGAACCCGGATATCAGGTGGGCTGAGTATGACTTTGACAAGGTCTTTGCTGAGGGCAGAGATGAGATGGGCGAGGCTAAGCAGGCTGCTGGTATTCCGCCTTCTGCTTAGGCTTATGAGTCTTGTGGATGAGCATGCTCATAGAGGGGGGTTTTCTCCCTGCCGAGTAGATCACGAGCTTGGGTTCTATTAGTTACTTGATGAGAAATGAACAACGGCACTTCATGTGTCCTTCATAGTTCTTCTTCCCGCTCTTGGTGGCCTGAGACACTGACAAGAGTTATGTCGTTCCAGTCGCTTGGATTGTTTCCTAGTGCGGCTTCAAAAGCTTCCCGTTTCCATGCTTCTGAGTAGTCTTGGGGAGAAATTATGCTTTTGCTTGTTATTGCGTTCCTCTGCCTGTCACTTTGTAGTTGCATGGAGTCATTTGTACCATCACTTTCTGAGTGGAGTAGTGATCCAGAGGCGTTGGTGAGTTCGTCATCAGCTCGACGTCGCTTTCTTGTCGGTTGGTTAGACAATTTGTCGGCAGAGTCTGCAATGGTTGCGGAGCCTTGTCCAGAATGGATCGCCGTCTCGCGGATCATGTGAGGCCTTGCTCCATCATTCAGAACATCAATGTGGTTTTGTGGAGGCGTTGCCCTGTCTTTGACCAAGGAATGATCACTGGTAGCGACTCCCTCACCCGCAACATTCGGTGTTGACACCTGTCTTGGAGACACGGGTCTCGACTTCGAATCTGTCGCCACTACACTTGCCATGCGTCGAAACATAGCCTGATCGTGCGTGAATTTGCACTGCGAATCGTAGAGGTGGCCGAAAAGGAAGCCCATAGACTGACGCGCCGACCAGTTCTTTTTGTCGACGGTGCAAGGCCATATGTCTTTGGGCTTGAAGGCTTCTATGAGGTGGCAGAGCTCTGTGTAGGATGAGTGGCGGGAGTAGGGAAAGGTCTGCAAATGGATTCAGTGTTTAGTCCGATCATGAAGACTGGTCGAGATGTAATGCTTACCAAGCGTTTCGGAAGGCTCTTGCTCGTACGCTGTGCCGCTTTCGTGTCTTGTCCGCTTCCCACGGTTGTTGTGTTTTCACCGCCCTGCTCTTTGGCTTTCGCGGCAAGTGACGCCAGTGCAGGGATGAGACTATCAATGGGCAATTGCTCCAGATCGGCCACATCTTCATGGTTCAGTCCGGTTTGATCTGGGTGCAGCATTGTCGAGTCAAGTGCAATCGTCCGCACAGGGTCTCGCATGAACGAGGCGAGCATCTGCAACACGCTACTCAGACGTTGCGGTTGGTCCTGCATTTTTGTTGCGCACAACGACATCAACATGACCAGCGTTCCGGCGTCGCCAACTTCCAGCTCGTGCTGTTGGTCAAGGTCGCCTTTGCCGCCTCCGGCTCCCAGCTCGGCCATTTCAACTCCATCGTGTCGGCTGATAATTGGTGTGATACGTACGAAGTCTACGTTTCCCAGTCAGCACGTTATTCATGCCGAATCTCTGACATACCACCTACCGTTCTTAAAGACTTCACAGCCAGTACCTTGCTCGCACGAGTGCAGGCGGGATTGCCGTTCGGTAAGACAGCCTTCCTGTGTGTGATTACCGCACTTGTATCCAAATAAGCGAGCGGCTTCTTCGGCTTTAATACCTTCACCAGCCGCGAGCGCCCGATAGAGCTTGTACCTGTAATCGTCCACGTGAACCTGGCAATCGAGGAAACCACTCAATGTCATCCATACGTCCTCATAACCAAACGTCCAAGTGTCAAAGTAGAAGACTGTATCCTTGGGATACTTGGAGATCTTTTCCAAAAGCTCCTGTGTCCCTTCTGCTTTCGACGGAAAGTGTTTGTACGGGTTGTCCTTACTCGCGAACGTCGTGTCAAGGTAGATGCAATCGAGTTGTTTCAAAGAAGCCCTACCTCCATTCTGCAGAGAGTATGCGAGCATTACAGGCTCTCGCACGAGATTGTTCACCCACCAAAGTTCCGAGCGGATGTCGCCGGTGTACAGGATTGCCTTCCCGTCGCCTTCTATGAGAAACATGACAGCGCCAACGCAGTGGTTCGCATCGAACAGAGTGACACGAATGCTTTTTCCGGGCGCCAGGTCTATGACCGTCGGCGTCGCGAGCGGGATCGTCTTGAGCAGCAGCTTCAAGTGGCGATACGTCTGCTTGCGGCTCTCGAGGATGCCTTTGGCGAAGTTCATGCGGTGCGGGTACTTTTCCAGACGCAGCAGGATCGCTTTCGTCGCTGGCGAGCAGTAAATGAAAGACGATTTGCATGTTTCCAGGCCTTCGAGATGGTCCGAGTGCACATGGCTGAGGAAGTAGGCCAGTGGCGGTTTTGACGATGCTGCTGCCGCGCCGGAGAGCCGGAAGTGGTCGATCCGTATGTCAGGGAACTCTTTTACTTTCCCGTCGAAGGTCGACATTCTTTGCACGGGTGTGCATTGATTGAGTCGGCGGCCGTGTCTTTGTCCGTGAAAGCGTAGGTGTCATGATATTTCAAGGAAGATCTGAGGGGATGAGCGAGACGATCGGTCCGGAAAGGGCTTAGCGCATCATGTAGAATTCTCTCGTCGGGTTAGGGTTGGGGTAGCTCGATCAACTCGTATCTTTTATTTTTGAAGTGATACAAGTCACCATCAACTACAATCCATTCTGGAGATTGGTCAGTTCAGATTGCAGTAGCGGTTGACTTGAAATGGCCCTGTCGCTTGACTGAACAATCGGAGTTTTTATCAATTCAGCGATCGATTCGAAAGACCGAGTTGAACGCCAGTGCACCGTCATGGACTATGGAATGCCGAAGTACCGTATCAACGTATCAATCAATCACCGACAAGACAAACCTTCATCAATTCTCGATGTTTGGTTGCGTATACAAGAACAAAACATGACAGTGTAGGCATACACCCCCACAAATCTCATTGGCTATAAGAACTAGCCAATATGGTCACCCTCAACGAACTCGCCATGTGGGGACTATACATACCTTTGCTCGAACACGATTATCAAGCACAAAGAGAAGTTACAGAACTCCGATTTGCCGAGTTCTCCGACCAGAACATGGGTCTTCTTCAATCAGATCTAGCTCTCGGTCCATCATCATGCCTTCGGACAAGCGACCACCGAATTGTCCGAAATGCCGAACAAGGTGGGGGGATGGTTTGCTCGCCGACCATCGGTTTTTGATAAACATGCGAGGTTAAGGTACGCAATCGCACCGTCACACCTATCTTCACAGCTGTATCACTGTAGTTCATTATTGCTCTCACGTATTCTAACCCATCCCATCCCAACCTCACAAAACAACGACACCCTAGAGATCTCGAGCAATCACTCTCCGATCATGGCCTCCCCTCCACCTGCTGGCATCTACGTGCCTGTATGTTGAATTGAACCGAGATCTTGCGATTTGTCTGACGGTAACCAACAGGTCCCAACTTTCTTCGCGAAAGAAGGCACAGCTTCATTCGACCCCGTATCGCCTCCCTTGGACCTTGAAACCCAATCAAAGCACACCTTATTCCTCGTTAAAGGCGGTATCAGAGGCCTCGTGATTCTGGGAACAACTGGCGAAGCCGTCCACATCACGAGTAAAGAGCGCAACGAGCTCATCAAGAGTCAGAGGAAAACACTCGACGATGCCGGATACAAGGACACGCCCATCATAGCCGGTACCGCAACGCAGAACATCGAGGACACCCTCCAGCAGATCGCGGAGAGTAAGGAAGCAGGCGCTGAGTCGGTGCTTGTGCTCAGTCCGGGTTACTTTGCAACGGCTGTCAACCAGACCGGTATCCAGAAATGGTTCGAGGCCGTGGCGGACAAGAGCGTGCTGCCCATCATGATTTGTATGTCTTCAAGCAATATTACCGGCGACAAGTGTCCACCAGATCTAACAAATTCACAGATCACTACCCCGGCGTTACGAACAACCTGCACATCGCACCGTCGACGTTCGAGAAGCTCGCAGCTCACCCCAACATCGTGGGCACCAAGCTTTCGCACGGTATCATCGACGACCAGACTCTGATCGCCGCGTCGCCAAACATCGACCACGAGAAGTTCTCCGTCTTTACTGGCCTCGGCCAGAATCTGCTGCCTGTCCTCGCCATCGGAGGTATGGCAGCCATTGACGGTCTGGCAGGCTGCTTCCCAAAAGTGGTCGTTCGTCTTTTCAACATGTTCAACGACAGCCTGGCGAATGGCATCACGAAGAAAGACATGCAAGAGCTCCGCGACCTACAGTTCAAGATCTGCCAGGGTGAAAAATTGGTGGCGCGCTGGGGTGTCGTCGGCCTGAAAGAGGCTCTCGCTAGAGTCTGGGATATGGGCGGTTCGAACGGCGCTCGTCTGCCGATTGCTGGTGGATTCGAAGACGACAAGGAGTGGAGTAAGTGGGAGAAGGTCTACCAGAGCCTCAAGGAGCTGGAAGAAAGTCTGTAGGGTCGGCATTTTTAATCGATCAGAATTGGACTCCCCGCCAGCGTATTCTCGAAATCAATGCTCATGCAAATGATCTCCAAGAAGTTATAATCCTTAGAAAGTGTCTCCCGTTCCATTGAAGCAGGAAGATATCGTAACTGAACTGTAGTTGTGTTGGATTTATGAATTCCTGTTTCGGCAGGTGAGAGTGATACTGCGGTCCCACATCTTCTATGGCCCGGTTGGCGGAAAATCGCAACGCCGTTTTGACAAGATTCCGTAACCGTCGGTTGCATTCGAGTTAAGACCTGGCCGGAGAGCTTAGAGACCGAGTTAGTATAACCCCCGACCTACGTGTATGGAGAACAGCACTATGTGGTCAGCGAAAATGCCAGATAGCACCGTGTACTTTGCAAACGGGCCTGTGCGTCGATCTCCCAACCAGGCGTTCTCTTCACAATCGAGTCTCACGGACGAATGGCTGTTCGTCGCCAGTGACGGACCGTTGGCGATTTAAAAACGCTGCGTTTTCTCAGGTAGCATTCGGAATGCGATTGCTGAACCATCTCTTTTACACGCGATGGCCCTGTTATTTGTAAACGACGTCCCCGTGACGGAGCAGAGCTCATTGAGTTCATGTCGAAAGGGTTGCAGATTAGCGCAAGTGATGATCCGGCCGATGAACAATCTGCCCTAAACAACCCCAAAGTGGAATGTCCATCTTCAGCATGAGTCGAGGATGGGGTTATCACCGGAAGCGGCCTTCTTTCGTGTAGACCACATGCCGACTCAGGTCCAGGACAGATAGTGTTTCGCTAGATCGGCGCTGTCTCCATTTGGTGGCGTCAGAAGACAGATAAACGGCAGATCGCTGAGACGTGGCTTCAACGATGGTAGTGCACGTGAAGGGGCACGTCCGGAAATATTCCATTCTCACGCTCAGAAGGGGAAATCGATCAAGTGCATTAGCTTTGAGGAGAGTTATGACTTGCGTGAGCAGATGATGTGCGGGAACGGCAGGTATAAGCTCGTAACGACGTTGAACGCCTATCACGCCCGCAGAGACCCTGGAACTATAGTCGGGGGGAGGGTATAGGAGGATGTGGAAGTCGCCGGATCTGCTCCACCAGTATCACTTCACTGTAAGACCAACGCGGGTCGCAAGCGAATGGCATCCTTGGGGCTGAGAGATCGAAGATAACGTCGCCGCTGGATCCAGAAGAGCTGGTTCACCATCAGTCTTGAATCTGTGAGCACAGCCCGGCGACTCCCAGCTGACTCCATCGTCAAGGGCCCATTAGCTAAACCTTACGGCGGTTCTAACGGCGTGAACGAAGACAGAGTCCCGTAGCGGACGAGCTAGACGAGCCACCAGTCTTCAGCTGTGTGGAGTGGACGAGTTAGGCCAAGCCGGCTGAGTCGTGCGTGCAGATCCGCGTTGTCCAGAAGAGCGATGGAGTAGTGTTCCTCTGTGGGCTGGAGGCTGGAGGAGGAAGGAGGCGGACGTTGTACATATTGCAGTGAATTAATGGTGATATAGACTGAATCCAACGCGCTGGGAATTTTGGTGTGTGCTTCGATTCGACGCCCCGAACAATCGCCAGCCTCGCCTGATTCAAGAAGACCCGACTCAAGTCATTCGTCGTGCTAGCTCCCCATCCATTTGAATAATGGCATGGCATGGCATGACGCTGAGCTGGCTAGGCTGGCGCTGGATGTGTCTGTTATTCAAGGCCCTGATGTCGTTAGTCGTGCGTAACTTACTTCTGCCATAGTCGTCTGACTGATCGCACACTCCGCCGATGCCCACGGGCCGAGACGATGACAGGCAGGCATCAATCCGATCTTCTTCAGACCCTTGATCGCTCGCATCCACCATCTTAGTAATATCAACGTGCCCGCGGGGCTTACGCTCGGTTGGGTGCGTGATAAACCTGGACTTCGACCAACACCTCCACCTCACCTCACCATCCCGACAGTGTGGCACCCTATGTGCAGAACCTTCGTCAACTCTTTTGGTGTCAGCAGCAAGGCCCGCAGTCGGACGACGGAGCGACCGTCAGGAATACCTCTAGTCAGGTAGCCCTTTGCCCCCCCGAGATGCACCTGTGAGTGACCTGTGAGTGACATGCACCCAGCCTGCACGCCACCACCGCGTACCATGTCCGTACATTGTCAAACTATGAGACATGCAGCGGATGCGCTGATGGTTGCGCCATATCGACAAGCCGAGCCTCTGATTGGCGGCGCGACACTCCCGGCGCACCTCTGGCAAGCTGCTCGAGCGTACTAGGTGTACTCTGCACAGCTGCAGGAATCGCCGCACCGCTCGCACATAGGGGTACTTGCGTGATTGACGTCCGGGATGCCTGGTTCCAGCTTCCTTCTGTGAGTGGCGAGGCTGGTTGGAAACGGCCAACGATGCCTCTGCCCGTCCTGGCTGCCATCAATGGGGGCGCTCGTTTACGTGCATCGGCAATACGAGTATGTGCCGCCGTCCATGTGGCACGGCAGCGTGGTGACGGGCGCCTCGCTGTCTTGCATAAACGTACCGGTACCACCAGTAGTGACACTGCAGCATGCAGCTAACCGAGATGTCGAATATTGGGAGTTCGAAATTGTTTGCGTGGGGGACGTGGGTGGAAGGAGAAAAAAAAGCATGTGAGAGTGAATTTGCGATCTGTTTGGCATGTGTGAACATTATTAAGTCTACAAGTACAATGAGATGTAGACGGCAAAGCGTCTTCGAGATAGAGCGAACAAACCGCCTGTCCCTGGGTCGAACAAACCACAATCCTCCCTCTGTTTTGCTGAGGCCGATAAAGCGCTTTTGGACCAGTCAAGTTGAAAGAAAAAGACGCCGTCGCGTTTTCCAGGAATTTTTTGTTCGCCCCATCAATCCAAGCAGAAACAGTTTTTCTCGAGTGAATTTTTTTCTCTTTTTCTTCTGTGTTTCCAGAGACACTTCGCACATATGGGCGAGCGGCGCGCTCGCCCTCCTCCTCGATTTCTCTCCATCTAAACATCTATGTGCGGTGCGGATGCAAGAAAAGAAAACGACGCCTGGGTATCGAATGCGCGCATGTGGAAGGGCAAACAGTCGTTCAGTCGTTAAAACGGGTCGTTAGGGGCAAGCGAGAATGCTTGCTGTGTGATTCGTAAGCAGGAAGGTATTCTTGCTTGAGAAGTAGTTCGTCGGTGAACTCGAAAGTTTCCGATTTGCGACCTTCGGGATCGGGTGAGTCGTAGCGAGGCAAGCGAATCATACGGACGCGGTTGTCGGTGTCGGCACCATCTCTGCTTCCCCATGTGGTCTGATGTGACGTCAGTAAATGCAACTTTGAAACAATGAAAGAATCCATCACTTACAGCGTTGAGTGTCAAGAGACCCCAGAACTTGATACATCCGTGGAAGTAACCGAAGGCGATGTAGATGGGAATGAACACAACGTCGGCTGGGTAGCGGAAGAAGTGGCCCCAAAGCTTGACGGTCTTGCTGAAGACAAATGTCCACAGCGCCAGGGCGATGAGGAGGGACTGCCTTTCTTCGGCTGGCCATGACTCCGATGCCTTGTGCCACGAGTAGAAGATGAAGCAGTCGTAAGGGAGTGCCCATGCGGTAACAGTCGTCTGGAGTACGGAATAAGTGCTCCATGGCTGGGTCCTGAGATGATGTTAATGTCTGAAAGACGCTTGGTTCAAAACGACTTCAATGCTTACCACCAGTAATGGCGTTCGACAAACAAGCTGGTCAAGTTGCTGCGCCAGTTGCTGCGGACCCATCGGAGACATTGGCTCAGATATTTCGGGCCGTCCTCCAGTGTCGTCTGCACTTCGGCCTCCTTGTGATATTGCATTCCAATCTTCCAGTCATGCGCATACAACCAACGGGTGATGAAGTTGTCATCGTCGGCGTTAAGCTGGCAAGTCCGCCACTCTTCGTGAGTGAATCCGTAGGTGAATGCTTCGTCCTGCAAGATACTGCTGCGGTACGCTGCGCTGCGCCCAGACAAGCACGGCAGACCGCCATCGATGTGAAGGCATGCCGAGCAATCGAAGTTTCGGCGTTCCAGGTATGCTGCGCCCAAGAAGTTCCAAACGCTAACTGTCTCTGATCTCTGCAATCTTTGCGAAGTGCAAACACCGCCCATCTTCGGGTCTTCGAAGGGTGCCAGCATCCATTGCATCACCTTGACCGGCCAGATCACATCATCGTCGACAAAGATGGTGAGTTTGGTCGTGACTTCGGGGATCGCCCTGCACATCTGGCGGCGCTTATTCGCCTCGCGGATGCTCAGGACTCGCAATTTCTTCGAGTTGATCTTGTGTGCAATCTTGGTCAAAGCGTCGGCGTTTGAGTCGATGGTAACCAGGATCATCTCGTAGGGTTGTGACTGTAAACATGTTCGGATGGTGCGGTCGAGTTCCTCGCCACCCGACGAAATGGTCGGCAAGATGATGGTGACATCTTGGGAGGTGTATGTTGGGTTGTCCGGTATGGGGACTGGTCGGTAAGTCCAGTGGGAGATGCAATTCACAATTAATCGCACATATCGAAACAACCTGAAACTGCAATTAGCCGATGTGCACGGCATGGGATGGCATGGTGGCACACGAGAATTGCGGTACCACCAGCAGCCGACAACACGGTCAATGTGTGGTCGACGAGGACGACAACTTACCATGCAAAGGCGGCGATAACAAGCCAGGAAACCATGCTGACACGTGCAAACGAGAGGAGTGGCAAGCCTAGATGTCTACATAGACCTCACAGGCGACGGAATGTGGAAAGGGAAACGATCAGAGGAAGGCCAAACGGGAATATAAGCGTGCGCCATTGCTGTCCTCGGTTGTCCATGCAGCGCTTGTTCGGGATCCGCAGACGCTGCTTGTTTCATTTAGCACGGTTTTACGCCTGCAGCAGCTCCATACAGTATGAGATCACTTGGATAAAAGAGCAAGTGAGGCGCGTGAAGGTCGGTCCACTCGAGGTCGAGCTTGGCCGGCGTGCTGCAGAAGATGGAGCTATGGCTGGCGCCCCTCATCCCGCTTGTCGCGGTCGTCGTGTCGTCTCTGGACTTTCGTTGACTGTGCGCGATAAGTAGCGTGCTGGCCCGTGCTAGGCCCTCGCTAAGTCGAGCGCTTCCCAGGCAAAGGCAGAGGCAAAGGCAGAGGAGAGGCTGTGGGTAAGAGCCTAGGTAAGAGGCTGTTACCCAATACTACTGGACTCTCGAGGCGGTTGCTGTGTAGTCTGATGGTCTGTTGATGGTCCATGGATGATGGGTGGGCGCGTGTATGAGTTACTGTGGCCACTACTACTGAGCCAGTCATCCGCAGCCAGTCGAATTGGTAGTAGACTCGTAGTAGTCGAAGTAGTGTCGAAGTACCCTCCACAATGTACATCCTGCTTCCCTGCCAGTAGTCCGTAATATCGTGGTCTAGTAGTCAGTAGTCATGTCTTGCAGGGCGGCAACCGGCGAGCTCGTGCGTGTGCGTGAGTGTGAGTGCGCGTGCCCATCCTGCCTGCCCATCCTAGGGCATCGTCAACCAGTGTTTTTGTAGCCACTAGGCCCTTCTGTTGCCCATACTACCACCACTGTCCATTGCCACTCCTGCTATTTTCGCCATTCATTATTGCATACCTGCCTCTCTTCTATTGCATCGCTCGCATCCGGCCCGCCCCAAGAGGGCTTGTCGGATGTCGCAGGGTCTAGCGTCCCCCCACCACCCACCACCATCCACCACCGTCTGGCCCACGGGTGTATTCACACTCGCTCGGCCTAGGCGGAGCAATATACGGGAGCAATGGCCGGCGGCATGCTCGGCGGTTGCTGGCCGCATGCCCGTAGGCCAGGCCCGGGAGGTTCCTCGCTCGGCGGACAGGTCGCAGTGGACTAGATGTCCATCTGCACTTCACCTGCCCTTCCGCCCTGCTCTGCAACACCTTCATGCCTCACCTCTGCCCTCCTTCGAGTCCGCCGCCCACACGCATACACATAGGCTCGCTGTGGCGCACCCTTCGACACTAGGTTAGGTATTCTGTACCCGGCTCCGGCGCCGCCGCGGCGCTCTTCACGTTGAGTGCGCGCCACGCGCTGACGACTATCGCCGATGTGGGCTGGGGTCACGCAAGGGTAGGGCTCTTGCTTTTCACCCACAACGGCTAATCCTCCAAGCGTGCTAATGACGACTTCACGCTAGCTGTTATGTCCAGTGCTAGGCTGGCTTTGGTGAACTGCTGCGCTTTGACTTCAAAGCTTCGCTGTGTACTCCACTTGGCCTAGTCAGAGCGACTCAGAGGTGCGAGAAGTGAGAATCCGGCCAGAATTTCGTCTTCTCTTTGCCCGAACTCGTCGCGAGTCCGTTGAGAGAGCTGCATACGGCGCGAAGCCCAATCCCACGCGTAAGCAATACCACTCGTAATGCGGAGGCTGGTGGATGCCCTCTCTCTCCACCCCGTTGTACATCCGAGAGCGTTGCACGCGCGGGATCCATTATTGCGGCGCTCGTCACGGCTGCACTGGCTGCCTTTCGAAATACCCGTGTAGAGCACCCTCCGTCCGCACCCGCATAAACATTGGACGCATGCAGGCTTGGGGGTCCTGGTGTGGGGCATGCGATAAACAGGGCCTGCAGCTCGCATATCGCTCGACTGCAGCCACCAAGCTGTCTGCATCCCATCAGCAACGACGTGCAATTATTGCCGATCGCATGAGCGGCCACCTTCTCAGTGCGCCGGGGCTGCCACCGAGGGTAAGACAAAAGCAATCGTCACTCGTCATGGGTTGTGCCTTCACGGTTTTGACGTTGAATCCAACGGATTCGCGTTTGCTTACATGGTCGCAGATAGGAAGTCAGCACGAGCAGGGCGTCTTGGACGAGGTGGTTGCTGGCTTGCATTCTTGCACTTGGGTACTGTCTACAGAATCCGGGGTTACTTGTTCTAATCGTGATGATCTGCGGGTGGAAGTCTTCCCCGTGCCGCTGTGCATCATGCGCATGAATATATGAGCTGCTCGCTTGCAAGTGGGATGCGTCGCGGGACCTCGCAGGAGCCGCTACAGCATAGCAGATGTAGTAGGCGGGCTGCGACATGAGCTCGAGGATTCGCTCGCTACCTTGCCTTTATGAGCCGCGTCACTCGATGCAGGCACTGCGATCGCCTCTGCAAAGGACCGGCCTTCCGACAGCCCCGACTTCTTTCGAGGGTAAATGCGTATCTATTGGCGAGAAAATCATTTGCTCTCATTGATGGAACCGAGGCGTCTAATGAGGAATCATCGCCTTTCCTGTCCCAAGTAAGGGCTCGCTACGACGGACGATTCTGAAGAGACGAACCCATCGATGATTGTGACATGCAGCGTCGGCGTGTTGAATATCGACGTAGAGATGGATCACCTTCAATAGTGCGTCACCGTTTGGCATTCGAAGGCCTCGGCTCGCGGTCGTTACACAGCAGCAAGAGCAGGCATCCGATGCAGGTACGCCGAAGTGTGTGTGAATCTCGAATCTCGTCTGTCAAGCCAGGCCAGCCACATGTCGAGACGACAGTCCACCAAGGAGCACGGCTAATTTATTGCCGAAGTGATGGCGATGTTCTTCGCAGGATGGCATGGTCACTCCTGTACAGGAAGCTCCTTCTCAATGCGTCCATACGCCGGTAGTACCGCGTGACGTTTGCAGCTCTTCCATGGGTAAGGCCGGGTGATTGTATCTTTGAAAATCCTTCCGTCTTCAGAGCCAGCTCGAAGGATCGGCAAGCTGCCAGTCCTCGTCTAGTTGAAACAGGCGTACCAGTCGCGCATCATCGGATCACGATACGCTCACACCTGGAGTGTAAGCACCTAAGGCACCGGTGGCTTTTGTGAAGCGTGTATACTTGACAAGTCGAAACAGAAGCCTTGGCTGTCATATCCAGTATACGTTGAGCCACTCACCCTTTTCTGAGTCAGACCGCGCCTGCTCGCTCAGGGATGATGTCGGTCCTCGGTAGTGCCTTCAAACAGGTCTTTGCTTCGCCAGCCCTGCGTTCTTCGCGTGACAACTGCCATGATCAAGATCCTTGTAGCCCGCTGCCCGACTGGGGGTTCCGGAGCAGGTTGGATTGAATGCAGGGCGGCAGATTCCATCCTAGTCTTCTGGAGTCAGTGGAACAGAGCAAAAGAGGCAGACCGCCTGACATGTGCTTCGTGCTGTATCTGCGGAGACATGGTAAGGTGCATTGAAGTTTGACGCGCTCCAGACGGAAATTGAAAACAGTCATCGGCGATGCGACGGCGTCTGGTGAGTGAACCTGCAGCAATTGTTAGCTGAGTGATATACCACTATACCGCGTTGTTCGGTCATTGCGGTGACGTTGTCCGTTCTCTGGCGCGCTGGTCAGGGCCGAAGTAGCAGTGAGGTTGAGCAGGCTGGGATCATGGGAAGTCAAAGTAGACCTCAGCCTTGGCGCTCCGTTTGTGAAAGAAAGCGCGTTCGTTCGTTCGTCGCATTCGCTCCCGGGATATCTGCGTTGCTTGAACTGCCTCATGTCAGCAGTTGGAAGCTAAAACCATTGTTCATCACTGAATGATAAGATATTTCAAGACAGAAAAGAAACCCTCTCTAATACCGAATGATGGTAATATTGACAAATAGTGTACACGCCCAAGCAGGTCCCTGGCGTTCCCGGTCCTTGCACCTGTCATAAATGCCAGAACCAGCCTCGTTCCCTTCATTTAGACCACGACTTCTCGCCCTAAGCCATCCGTGCTCTTGTCATCCTCTCTTTCACGCCATTACACCTGACTTTTCTCTAATGGTGAGCGTGCGCGGCATCGCTCCTGTAACCAACGATCTTGAATCTGCCGAGCATTTCGCCCACGGAGAAGAAACCGATAACCTCGGCGGTGACGATGCCGACCTGCTTGAGGGTGGCAGAGTCCATATCGCGCACACGGTTCATGAAGGACTGGGGGTCTTTCGGGGTCGGGGCGCGGTTAATGAATGCCGAGGGGTTCTGGATAGCCTTGGTCACAGGCTGGAGGTAGGTCTGGACGGTTTGCATGGTGCTTTGGTGGGTTAGTATAGAGCCCTTTCAGGTATTGCGATCAGTTTGAAGCTTACGGAGGAGCCATGTTGCGGCCCTGGACGGCCATCTTTCCGAGCTCGCTAACAACGCGTCCGTAGTAGATGGTAGGAGGGATCATGCCTGAATCATGTGTCAATGAATGTATCATGATGTTGGTAGTCGCGTGCACCCACTGTTGACGAAGCTGATCAATTGTCCGGTCCTGCCACCAACGCTGGCCAGGTTCCTGCTGACCGCAGAGCCGGCGCTGCTGAGCTTCTCCGAAGCAGAGCTTTGAACGCGCGAGAGGCCCTCTTGCGCCTTGCTGGCGGTCTCCGATGCCTTGCCGGCGGCTTCAGAACCGACCTGCTTGGCCTTGGTGGCGGCCTCGGAGGTGTTGGAGGCAGCGCGACGCTGGATGGCGATGCGCGACTGGCGCAGGGCGAACCGGGGCATGATACGGGCCGACATTGTGTATTAGAGGAGATGTGAAGTGCGGAGACGGCGATGCAATGGCGCTGGAGTCGTGTGGTATCAGGTATCATCCTACTCCGTGAAATTGAGGTCGGCGTGCGGGAAGAGCCGGCAACGCTAGCGTAGGGCTGCTGGCAACTTTTTGGATTGACCTGTGCTTGTCGCGACAAGACGAACTGAGAACGAAAAGTCCACGTTGGTGACAGAACACTTTGACGACATGGATCCTCTAAAGCTACTTTCGCGATCGACTAAGCTACACAAGAAGCAGGGCGTACCTACGAAGGAGCCTTCACTACCGAGTGGACAGGAAGCCCGCCCGCAACTCTACGCCAGCGCGGGCGATGAAGTCAAAGAGCCTTCTTCGAGGAAGCGCAAGAGAGCGCAACAAAGCAAACAGGATGATGTGATGGACTCGGCTGCACCAGATTTCTTCGGAGGAGCTTCCCGCCCAACCGAGAGCTCAAAACCGCAACAAGACGACGAAACCTCGCAACCCGAAGATGAGGGCGCAGACGCAGGCGCCGACGACGAAGAAGTTGAAGCCCACGCTCGGAAACTCTTGAAGCAGCACAAGCTCAAGATGACTTGGTTGAACCCCAGTACGACACCGAAGGGCGAGAAGAAGGCGAAAGATGTCAAGAAAGAGCAAAACCAACATGTCTACCCAAGGCCACTTGAGCGATTTCACACATTGCGAAAGAGGTTTGGCATTCCACAGCGGGTGCAGGAGAATGTTTCAGAGCAAGGATACGATCTCGCTACTGAAGTACAAATGGCCGCGCTACCTCTACTATTGGACAACCCGAACTCGTTCCTACGAGCGCCGGATGGGCAAGACGTTGTCAAACACGATTCATCATACATCGATCTCCTCGCCGTGGCTCCGACTGGCAGCGGAAAGACACTGGCTTTCCTTATTCCGTTGTTCAGCAAAATCATGAGGTTGCGCAAGGCAGGACAGGACGGAGTAAGACACACAACGGCTGTGATCGTTGCACCAACGAAAGAGCTGGTTGGACAGATCGTGAATGAAGGCAAGAAGTTAGGATTGAACACCGGAATCAAGATCTCTCAAGTACGGAAAGGCATGCATTTGGACGGTCTCTCGACACCAAGGGAAGAGTCCTCCGAGACCAAAGAAGAAGCGGACTCCTCGGTAAAGGTCGACATCTTGGTGTCGACTCTTGGCGTGCTGCACAGCATCCTGACTGACAAGGAAGAACAAAAAAGCGGCATTGCTCTGCCCGCGGTCGAGTCACTTGTGCTGGACGAAGCCGATGTCCTTTTGGATCCACTCTTCCGCGACCAAACTCTTGCCATATGGAACAGATTGGCACATCCAGATCTCAGGGTGAGCCTCTGGTCAGCCACCATGGGCAGCAACGTCGAGGACCTAGCCCGATCTACGATTGCCAGCCGGCAGAAGCGTCTTGCCGACGAAAAGAGCATGACAATCACCGAAGCGCCGCTCGTCAGACTCGTTGTCGGATTGAAAGACTCTGCGGTACCCAATATTCAACATAAGCTCATCTATGCTGCGACCGAGCAAGGTAAGTTGATGGGACTTCGGCAATTACTCCACCCTCGAACAACCAGCGCCGAGAGTGGACCACCGCTTCGCCCGCCATTCCTTGTCTTCACTCAAACCATTGAGCGAGCCGTCGCTTTGCACTCCGAGTTACTGTATGACATCCCTGCCGAAGCTGGAGGTATCAGTCGCATTGCCGTACTTCATTCCGACCTTTCGGACACCGCGCGTGACAGCGTGATGACCCGCTTCCGCAAGGGTGAAGTTTGGGTCCTGATCACGACAGACCTTTTGTCTCGCGGTGTCGACTTCCGTGGCGTCAACGGTGTCGTCAACTACGACATCCCTACCTCTAGTGCGGCGTATGTGCATCGTGTAGGCAGGACTGGTAGGGCGGGTCGCGAGGGCGGAGTGGCTGTCACTCTCTACAGCAAGGAGGATATTCCTTACATGAAGCATGTTGCTACTGTCGTCTCCATGGCACAGAAGCAACAAGGCGCAGCAGCTGGTGAAGGCGTACAACAATGGTTGCTGGACGCCCTGCCTTCTCTGAGCAAGAACGACAAACAGAAGTTCAAGAAACGTGGTGTCGAGGTGCGAACAGCCAGGGGTATGGCTAGTGACCCTCGTGGCGCAAAGAAGGCTCGCATCAGCACGAAGGCTGGATTTGTGCGACGAGAAGAGAACAAGAAGAAGGGTATGATCGCGGGGAGCAAGCAAAGGGCCAAGGCTCAGCGTAACGAGGATGCTGACGATGGCTCGGTTTTCGGTGGATTTGATTGAGTCGAAAGACACGGGCCTGCCGTCAAAAGTTTCCATGGGATTTCGCCACTTGAAGTACTTAATTCCCTGGCACTCGCAGTCAGAACTGCATGAGCATTAGCTACGACCAAACGAACACCGACTTGCGGAAGTCGGAGATCACATATCATGTCTATTGTAAATTGACGAAAGCACCACCATCCACCAACATCTGAGAGCCGCTCATGTACGCGCTCATGTCACTCGCCAAGAACACTGCCGGCCCAGCAAGATCGCGCGGCTGTCCAAGTCGACCCAGCGGAATCCGCCCTTCCATGTATGCCTTCTTCTTCTCATCCGCCATGTCCTCGTCGTTTAGCTGTGTCCGAATGGTACCTGGGAGCAGAGCATTGCACCGAATGTCATATTTGCCGAGAGCACATGCGCAAGATTGCATCAGAGACAGTACACCGGCTTTGGTCGGAGTGTAGTGTGTCTGGCCCGCGCCACCGACAAGAGCCGATATCGAAGAGACCCCGATAATGCTGCCACCCTGTGGCGTCTGCTTCGCCATTTGCTGTGCGGCAGCCTGGACTGCAAAGAATGCTCCGTTCAAATTCGTGCCGATCGTAAAGTTGACCAGATCGGGTGATATCCTGGGATTGCCATCAACACGAGTGGTCAGACATCAAGCCCTCATTGCCGGCAACTCACGTCAAAAAGTCCGCGAATTCGCATACGCCTGCGTTGCTCACGAATACGTCCAATCGCCCAAACTTTTCCACGGTCTTTGCGATCAGATCTTGTCCTGCTTCTGGTTTTCTGATGTCTCCAGGTACGCCGACAATTTTGCTGCCGGCATCTCCTGCTTCTGCGACTAAACTCTCAAATTGCGATGTTGACTTGTCGTCTGGGAAATAGTTGACGCCAATACTGGCACCCTGTCGAGCATACTCGAGAACAATAGCACGGCCAATTCCTGTGAGAAGCGCATGAGCAATGTCCTATGTTGCGGTTCATCGCGTCGGTGAAAATACCTGTGACACCACCTGTTATTGCGGCGGTCTTGCCCTCAAGTAAGTGAGCCATATTTGCCATGGTCGAGCTCTGCTGGAGAGACAAGTGAACAAGTCGATCGACACGCAAGTATGGTTGTTTTTCTGCGGCTCGAGCGTAAGAATCACTACGTACTGTAGTTACGAACATGCAACTGCCTCTCGTAGCTTCGTCGACTTGGGTGGGTTCATCGAAGTGGGGTCGTTCGGGGAAGCGACGACCGAGCTCGTTTCAAAGACCGACACGCGAGCTTCCCAGTGACAACACATCGACAGACGAGACTTACACACACCTTGTTCGCTGTTGACTTGCATCCAACACACGACTAATATCGTGTTCTCGCGCATCGCCATCAGCCAAGGACTAAGCTGTAAAAGAAGCGAAGCCACGAAGCCCCACTTTCCAGCCCTCTTACCTCTTACCGCAACAATGGCCTCAAGATCTGTAATTGATAGCCACATCCATCTATGGCCAGAGAGTGCATCGAATGAGACGGGCCATTCGTGGATGACGCCTGGAATGCCACTAGCGAAGCAACATATCTTGCCAAACTACTACACGTCTTCACGGCAAGATAAGACTGAGCATGAAGATGTGAGAGTTGATGGTGTGGTCTATGTTGAGACTGATCGCCACTACAAAACACCATCCGAGAGACTCGAAGATTGGGCGAGTAATCCACTTGATGAGGTCAAGTTCGTAAGCAGAATCGTCGACGGCGGGTACGGCGAGCGCGACAGTCGCATGCTTCTCGGTATTGTGTTATGGGCGCCAATGAATCAATCTCCAGAGGTACTCAAAGAATGGCTCCACTTGGCCGAGGAAGCCGCCGGTACAGCAACCTGGAAGCGAGTCAAAGGTTTCCGCTTCCTGCTCCAAGCTATCCACGACCAAGACAAGTTCAAACAGTTGGTCTTGGGCGATGACTTCGCAGCCAACCTCAAGATCCTGGGTCAGCGCGGATTCTCTTTTGACATCGGCGTTGACCAGCACTCAGGTGGACCCTGGCAGCTCGAGTTGGTCTACATGGCTATGCAACAAGCACACCAAGGAGTTCCGGACGAGCAAAAGGTCACCTTCATCATCAACCATCTTTGCAAGCCAAACTTCAGCAATGCCACTACCCAAGATCATGAAGATACCGACTACTACCGCTGGACCCAGTCAATTGAGAAGATGTCTCGCATGTCGAATACCTACATTAAACTCTCGGGCGCGTTCTCGGAGTTGCCAGAGCGACCAACAACAGTCACCGATGTTGCCTGCCAGATCAAACCTTGGGTCGAGCGGGTGGTCACATACTTCGGTCCAAAGCGCATGATGTTCGGCAGCGACTGGCCGGTGTGCAATGTCAACGGGCCAACTGACGAAAGTCCGTGGGTAAAGTGGACGAGGACGGTAGAAAAGCTGTTGGAAGAGCTGGTCACACCTTCTGAGCAACACCACATATGGCGTACGACCGTGGTCGAAGCCTACAGACTTCAGGTGGAAAACTAGGAAAGGACTTCATGGAGGTAAACCAATCATCAAACGCTTTCCCTTCTTTGCACACGAATCCACAACAGCGCCCGCCTGTAGTCTATACTCGCACGCACCAACCTATTTCCACACCACACTAGCCACCACTCGTAAAATTCCTATACGTACCCAGAGTCTCAAACAATGGACATAACTTGGTTGCTAAATCCGCCATCGGCTTTGACATGGAGTGCGAATGCCCGAGTCTTATGTTCGACTTGGCTGACAGGGCAATCAATTCTTGGCCCATCGCTGCGTCATTTGCCGAGCTCGGTCTTCACGTTGGAGCGTGACCAAGAATGCTTACATGTACATGTACAAACCGCATTCGCACCTTTCTGGACGTTTCACCCGAATGCGAGACTGTGTTTACCGAATGTTATAAGAGTTTAAACGAGAGACACGCCGCAAGACAATTTCAGCAGCATATTACAGACCGATTCTACAGACCCTCACGATGTTGACTCTGAATCGAAGCCGGTACCTTCTTCTCAAAAATGGCACGGCACTCATCCACGGCGAGAATGACAAAGTCGACGCTGTTCGGACTGATATATTGATCTACGGGTCGAAGATCTCAATGGTGGCAGCGAACATTGCACCGCCTCCAGGCAGCGAAGTCATCGATTGTACAGACAAAATCATCTCGCCTGGCTTCGTCGACACACACCATCACGTCTGGCAATCACTCCTCAAAGGACGCCATGCGAATCACACATTGCTGCAGTACATGCCGGAGGGCAACTTCACATCACGTCTACACACGGCCGAGGATACTTTCTGGGGACAGCTGGCTGGATGTCTGGAAATGGTTGATTGTGGGACTACGTCCGTTGTGGACTTCAGTCATGTCAATTACTCTCCTGAACATAGTGAGCAATTGGTCTCTTGGACGATTTGGTGCCCAACTAACACCATCGCGCAGACGACCAAGTCATCTCAGCAACCGTCTCGTCCGGCATACGCTCCGTCTTCTGCTACTGTCCCACGCCGCGAGTAGCATCATGGTCACCATTCACCACCAACATGGACTCCCTTGGTGACCACGTTCTTCCCAAGTTCGACGAACTTGCCGCGCAGGCTCCATGGGCTAACGGACGGGTAACATTGGGATTCGCGTTCGACGGCTTCCGCTTCCTGCCCGCAGAAAATCTCCAAGCTCTGATGAAGAAGCTAGAAGAGAACAAAGTACAACTGATCACATACCACTACAGCCGAGTCCCCGACGAGGGTACGACGAGCCAGACCGTCGAACTCCAGGGTCTGGGGATTCTGGACGACCGCTTCCTGGTGTCGCATGGTGGCAATCCGTCACAAGAGGATGCAGACATTTACAAGCAATTCGGTATGCACGTTTCTAGCACCCCGAGCACAGAGCTTCAAATGGCCATGGGCAGTCCTGTTGCAGCTTTCCGAGACGACCTCGGGGACGACATGCCTCGATGCTGTTCGTTGGGAATCGACTGCCAGAGCAACAATTCTGCTTTCATCCCCGGAGAGGCCAGGATAGGTCTACAGTCTGCTCGCGCGTCTCGTGGTGAGGTAGGTGATAACCTGGTATTTCTTGTTTCCAGTGTATACATACCTTTGTTGACGTCCAGTCTCGAAACAGAAATTCCTCGCCCAAGGGAAATCACCACTGTCAGTACACTACACAGTAGAAGAAGCCTTTAATCTCGCCACCATCCGCGGTGCTCGGGCTGCCAAGATGGGAGACCAAGTTGGGAGCATCGCAGAAGGCAAGCAGGCAGACTTGGTCATCTTTTCTGGTACCTCGCCAAGCATGATTGCTGCCGCACAGCACAATCCCGTAGCGGCGGTCATCCTACACTCTAGTCCAGCTGATATCGAACACGTCGTGATCGATGGTATCCTGCGCAAAAGGGCGGGTAGGCTGGTCGATGTTGAAGTCGAGAAGCAGTCGCAAGAATTTGTGGGTCAGCAGAAGTTGGCGTGGGAAAATGTTGCCAAAGAAGTGATCACGAGGCGGGAAGTGTTGCAAAAGAAGATTGAGAAGATTGACATGGCAGCGGCGATGGAGGCTATAATCGATCAATGGCATCTCGATCGGAGCAAGCTCGCTGACAGCTTGTGAGATCAGCTGCCGTGGGTGTGAACAACACCGGTGAGAGTGCAGAGTATCGCACGCACCCTCTCTGACAAGTGTCTGAGAACAACGGCCTTGTATCAGTGGATTGAAATCAGTTTAGGAATAGATATGCCATTGACAGCAACGTTTTGTGTGGACTCTCATACTTGCGCTATGCTACGCTCTTGTCCAACCAGTTTCGTTGCCAACTCATTTCTCATAGCCAACTTGGGTCTTGTGCGACCCTGTTGCGCCTTTCTGCCAAAAATCTCGGATGGGAATGCCCCATCCAAGCTCTCCCCAATGTGTCACATTACTCTCCTCATCATTACCCAACCAATCGGCAACCGACCAAACGGAGCAGACGCCTGAAAGCGCGAACCTCGAACTACCAATCCCTTTCAAACTGCGAGCGCAGCAATCTCACTTACGCCGAGTGAGTTTCACCGCAATGACAATGCCGACGACGATAAAGGCGTAAATAATCGACAGCAGGATCGCATAAGTAAGCGCTTCCGCCTTCTTCGATGGGCTCATCACCTTGACACGCCCGTCGGTATACTTCGCAATCAGGTAGTCGAAATACCCGTAGCGGTAGAGAACGTACAACGGTGGGAAGGCGAGCATGCGCATGAGGTACATCTTAGAGACTCTCATTTGCAGCGACTGCATACTTTCATCGAGATCCTCGCTCGGTCGCAAGAGCATCCTTCCTTGCGGGTTAGAACGCTGGGCGGGCGAAGAAGCAAAGTCCGGATAGCGCGCAGAGGCATTGCGGCCGTGGAAGTGCTGGTTGTAGTTTTGACGGTGAGGGAACGGATCCCAGCGACGGGAAGCCTCTGCCATTTCGCGGTCTGTGAACGCGCCCCGGATGTTCGAGGTCGGTGAGCCGCTGGTAATCAGGGCACGAAGACTCGTCTGGCTGCTCATAGCTGCACGTCGGGCGTGTCTTGGTTGCGCTCTGACGCGCTCATGGGCCTGCGGCTCTGGCGCGAAAGGAGGCAGATGTCCACGGTTTTCAATCGGGCTGTACACTGTAGCTGGGAACATCGGCGTAACCGGACGTTCGCCTAGATCGAGACCGGAACGACTGTGGTTGTCGGAAGGAGTCGGGGTTCGGCCGATGTCGCGGAAAGTGCGGAAAGTGTTCACACTCTCACTGAACTCCAGGCGTGTATTGAGGTTATCGAGCGTGGGCGTCCGGGCGAGTAGGTTGCGCTCGCTCTGGCTGCTCTCCATCTCCTCCGCGATTGCATCGTTCATGATCCTCTGGTTCGCAAGCACAAGTCTGTGACGCGTACTGAAGATACCGCGGAGTGCGCTCACCCTTTCCATCGGTGTCGCTGCACGAGCCGTTCTTCTCGGCCGTTCCAGGGGCACGGTATTCTCTGTGTAAAGTTGATCGGCAGCTAGCCTCACAGCCGAAGGATTCCTCTTGCGAATCTCTTCAAGCTCAATGTCGTTGTTCCGAGCGCGAGCCTGACCGCCTGTTCGTCGCCCGTGTGACTCTTGGAAGTCCTGCAAGTCTGTGGTATACGCCGATCCGCTTCTAGGTAGAGCACCTCCGCTGTAGTTGGCGCGCGTGTCCTGCTCGAGGACCTTGTCTTTGTACATTTGCGACATTGCCACCTTGGCTTTCTCGACATCTTCGGCGTCCATATTCGTCCTTGGTGCTGCTCGGTACGGCCTTGAAGACTGGTCGGCAGCCAAAGGGTCTGACATGGCACTCAGGCGGTTTGCTTCATCGTATGTGCTCGTGTTGGCGTATGATTCCAGGCTGGGGCGAGAGTGGCCGTGAAGGAGTTGTATCTGACTCTCCGACCCGGTCGTCTCCCAGTCTCCTTCCGTATCGCTGCGCATAGTAGCTTCAGACATATCCCTGCAGTCCATGTGCATGTAAAGTCCTCTGGGGATCTCGATGCTCTGCGAGCCGGGCAAGCCATATTGTGACCTCATGCTGTGGACGCTGGCTGTAGCACTCTGTAGCCCAGGCTCAGTGACAGTCATCTTAGTAGCCGAAAGACGATGAGCTGGCCTCATGTAGGCTTCATGGTAATCTTCCCGTGGATCGGCCGCCGCTGAGACGCGCTGCGCGGGAGTGAGATTGAGTAGCTGGTTCGTGTCGCCGTAAGTGCGTTCGCTGGTGGGCAGCTCTGATGCCTTTTCGGACGACGCCATTCCGGGCTGTGCTCTTCTGGAAAATGCTCTTTCGGATAGCTCAGCACTCATGTGCTGTTGGATCTCTTCGGATAGCTGATTAAAGACGTCGTCCGAGTGAGTCGCCGACGAGCCGCTTTCCAAGGCACGGAGAGTCTCCTCGTGCTCAAATGGCGTCTCTCTGGTGTAGTCGTAGTCTTCGAAGATGCCGGCAAGGATACTTGCTTCACCCGCGCTGTTGTGTCCGGGTTGTCTGTGAAGAGAAACATTTCGTAAGTGTGTTCATAAGACGGGGTAAAGGAGATCGAGCTGGTACATACGCCGCCTGACAGGGCACGTCGGTGACCCGAAGGTCGAAAGGATCCGAAGGGACCCTTGGAGGCACAAGCGACGGCGCAGAAGATTGTTGGCGGTTGGTAGCAGGTCCAGCTGACTCCTCGATCTCGCCGAGACCCATGATGTCGCGGCGGGCGGTCTCGGTGTTTGAATACAGTCTCGGCCTATCAAATCATGTGTCAGCAGAGTGCAACGGCCGATGCTACATGGGACTAACGTACATTTCTTCGGATTGCTCGAAGTAATCGTCTAGGAGTCCGTCAATTTCTGCGGGAGTCTCGAATTGTGATGAGCACAGCAACAACGAGGCGTGCGGGTTCACCAAATCGAATGAAGCTCCTTGGAATTGTTAGCAGGGTTGACGGCTATGGTAGCTGCATTGAGAACAAACCTCGATAATGGATCTTTGCTGGGTGCTGTAAATCTCCTTATGGGGAAAATTAGTGACTGCACTCCAACATGGCCAGACGGTGCGCTTACCACTGAGGCCAATCCGATAATCTCCAGGTGGCGCTGGAAAGTGAAATTTCGAAAGGGTGTAGGTGGACGAGGCGACTTCTGAAGCTTTTCGAAGACCGCCCTCCCTACGGGCAGACTCTGAAAAGATGCCGTGAAATCCTATTGGTCTTGAATCGGAGTTGGCAGTCTTGCGCTTGACAGGACTTATTTTTCGAGCGCGCGGCGCTTTTGGGGTGGCGCTGGTCAATGGCTCCGGTGCAGAGCCGGATTCCAAGATGCCTGCTTGCTGCTGTTGTTGTAGGCACCAGTTGTAGTGGTCGCTTTGCCGTTCTTGTCCTAATCTACTACTGCTGTTGCCGCCGCCCTCGCCAATGTTCACAACCGCATGCACCTCCCAGAGGCCTTGATCAAGATGGGGGAGACGTTTGGCACGCCTTAAGCCGTACTCACGTTGGTTATGATCCAAAGGATCGAGTGTAATGAACTCTTTAGTGACTGGTCGTGGGTCGTTGTAAGAGCTACCGAAATGCGCGGTTGTCGGGGTCACTGTCGGCGAAGATTGGATTGTCGAGCCGCCGGAGGACAGCGAAGGTGAGGTGGCGAATCTGGGGGAAGGCGTTGAGGGGAAGAGTGGAAGAAGACAAGGAAGAGTATGATGTGAGTGATGTTGGAGACCGTTGAGGGGTTCTACGTCATCTGGGCCAGGCCAATGTGACGGTGAACGAACTTCGGTCTGCTGGCCAACGAAGATGGCGGTCGGTTTCTTGCGAAGGGGTCTCTTGTTATTGTTTGGGAAGTGAGAAGGAACAGAGCGGTGCAAGGGACGTGGTGGATGAGGTGTGGGTGTGCGTCGGGGATCTGGCGTTGGTGGGCGTGGTGGGATAAGCGGAGGCGCTTCAGCCGGTGATGTGAGCGGAGTGAGGTCAAAGTCGAAGTCCGCGAGGAGCGAAGTCGCGGGAGTAGCCATTGTTAAACGGCGTGATCAGCCCGCAGAGCAGTTTGGCGGTTTGCTTCGCTTGGAGGGAGTCGAAGAGCTCACTGTCAGTCATGCACCCAGCACGACTGCAACGAGGCTAATGATACTAGGAACGCCGCTCCCTAGATTTCTCCCCTTCCCAGTGACGATATTTGAGTCCAAAAGACCTCAATTTTAGACCAGAAATCTGGTCCCGGAACAAGCTGGACAAGGCAGGATTACCAACAGGGCGACGAGATGATTCGGTAGTGCGAGGATCCAAAAGTACACGCTCTGAGAGTCCACCCTTGCATTCCTGCGTTCAGTTCACTGTTCGCAAGGAGACATGTAGATACCAGATCTTCTAGCCTATTCGCAGAACAGTTTCGTTTGGCGTTTCTCTCATGTGACCCAGCACACGGGGTGATCGGAGTGCAAGAGGATGTAGCGTACTTCGGCCAATCTCGCTGCGATTGGTGTTGACGCCCCACCAGTATGCGTCTCAGTGGCAGTCGTTGGAATATATGGCACACTTTTTCGAGTCCAGGAGCCAGGATTTTCGTTCGGATTCTTCATATATTTGGCGTTTCCAGTCTCTCAACGCCAGGTGCTTTCCAGATGAAGTGTTTGTCAGTATCTTCCTTTCAGAACAGAATCAAGGAAGCACCAGTGGACGTAAATGAAAAAGAACGGTTTGGAAAGCATTGTCAACAACCGTGCCCGACCATCCGTGAAGAAAGCATGGGACCTAACACATATTACCAGAGAAGGAGCCGACCAAGCGGTCACGACCGCCGCCCACAGGTACCACCTAGCCAACCTACCACCCGGCCGGTCAGTCAGCGCCACACATGTACCAGCGCACCGTTCCGGAGCAGAAGCACATGGTTACCGGCATATGAACACGAGCGAATCTGATGCTATCCACCGTGGCCAGACATAGGACCAAGGGGACGTAGAGCTGGGCCGGCACAGAACCAGGACGCGATCGCTGAAGTCCGGAAAGCCAATCACCAATCTTTCTCCACGCCGAATCCACTCCTTCTCAAAAGCCCGGAGAAGGCTTTCAGAGTGGCAGTGCTGTTACTTTACGAGAGAGACATGTTTGTTTTATCAAAGGTAACATGGTTATACTCTTGCGGTACCTCTGTGATAGATGGCGAAAGTGCTATCATCCGTCTACGTATCGGGACGGAGGACTTGTCGTGGATCGTGTCACTCACTAAACAAGGAGAATGCCAACAACCGGAGATGTGCTACAATCCCAAAAGGACTATTATGACATGAGTGATAGGATGGATAGCATGATAGCAGGACACCAAACGACTCGGACAGGCTTCCAACGCCATCTTCACATGTCAAAGTTGAACACAGCATGTCATGTCATGGTAGTATCCAAGCACGACAAGATACAACATACCAGTCTCATTCTCCCACATTCTGAGAAGCATCCTCACACCGGCCTCCCTAGCCTCGATTCCCACCCACCCAATCAATTCCCCCAATCGACCTGCCCGCAAGGATTCACAATCTACAAAGTCTGGTAACGGTCCTGACGACTCCCCTCCCGCAAGACCAATCATCAAGCACAGCCAGACAAATCCGTCAAGTAAACTAGTAGGGCTGCAGCATGCAGGTCATCATTGTTCGACCGATGGACGGGATCCACAACTTCCATGGAGCTCTTCCTATTCCTGGCTGCCCGAATGCTGGTACATACATACAATGTAATCAGCACGAGTGGCGGTGCTGGCCAATCGTAAGCTAGAAGCTGCCTTTGATGATGGAGGGTTGTTTCAGGCGAATGTGAAGAAATGTCTCACCATGGGGGCGCTGCGTGATCAATTGTGTTGTTCGTCCAGGCCCGTCCAATCCGTCCTGCACACTGGGCTCGGGTGTCGGCTTTGCTGCGGCGGCACGGCGGCTGGGATGGTGATGTGCATGTGTACATGATGGAATCTTGGGTGCGTGAGAGTTGTGGCTCTTGACTGGGTCTGGGCTGCATGTTTGGGCTGGCCAGTGGGGAGCCAGATGTGTGATCTTCTGGTCGTTGGTGGATTTACGTGTTCATGCATGTGAGCCTCATTTACTCTCGACATGGCGAAGGTGCTGCTACCGTGGCATCTGCACAGAGGCCTGACGTGTCACAGGGAAGGAAACCTCTGGAAGAATGGTATCTTTTCACATTACTGCTACAAGCGAGATGATCTTTGCCAGATCCTCAAATTTTGCCCCAAACCCATGCGAGATGTTGGCCGTGAAAATGCCGTCCATCGCGCCCCAGTGGTATTCCCGCAAAACGCCAAAAAAGGCACCAGGCCGATTTATCAAGCAACAAATGAAACGGAAGAGAGAGGGAAAATGGCTACAGACGTTTACCCGGGACAAGAATGAAAAGACAGCAGAGCGCTGCGTCGACCAGTGCTATCCACGCAAGGCACATGAGTGCGCGCTTGTTGAGGAGTTTTCTGTCATGCCAGTCAGTAAGAATCTCACCAGGTGCAACAAGAATCAGCTATCTTACCTGACAAAGGGCTCCTTGATCTTAGAAAAGTTCATGAAAGTGTACTCGCTGTATCCAACGAGCGCCAAGATGGGGTCCATCATGTACTGGTGTGTTGCAAGCAAGTACACGCCAACTGTAAACGGCAGGATCTCCCAGCATCTCGTGCTTCGGCTGGCGTCCAAGAAGATCAACACAAATGCTGTCCACAATGCACCAAACAGTGCGATCAAGCCGGTGATCAGTCGCAGCATCATGCTCGGCGCAACGATGTTTCCCAGGGCTTTCGCCCGCAAAAACCCGGGGAACGCATCGCGCTCCATGGCTTGGAAAACGTAGTCTTTTGCGGCGTCAAAGACTTCTGGGTCGTCTCGGCCCTCTTTCTCAATGCTGTTCGTGATGTCGTTGAGGATGCCCTGGGGAAGAATGATTTCGCGCTCGGCACCGGGCAGGAGGTAAGTGTAGAGAATTTTCTCGGCAGAGGCGCGAATGTCGGCACGAGCTACAGTATGGTTGGGCGATTGGTTGCTGTTCAACTGCGGTGATGGTGTGTTTGGCGAGTGGCCGTCGCCAGTCATGTAGCTGGGCCGTGGAGGCGCTTCCGAGGACAGGGCATCGCTGTGATTGCTGTGCTGGCTGGCCTTTGGCGAGTGTTTGCTGCCATTTTCATTGCGAAGGAAGGCAGATAGACCGCCCTCGCTTCCTCGGTGACGGTGGCTAGGGCCTTGCTCAGACGAGTGTCGCTCAAAATTGTCCAGTATCTGTGAGGATCGCTTGCTTCCGCCGCCTTTCTCGAGCTCGGGAGTGCCTACAAGGACGGAGCGGCGTAGTTCGCGTACATAATGGCGACACAACGACATGTGCTGGGAGACATCGAGCCTGTTTGTTCGGTGTTGTCAGTCCGCGTTCTCCGAGCAACCAGATCCGCCAGCCCACGAGCGCATCGCGTGCGTCCCACATGGACATGTCCTCGACTCACCAGAAGTCCAAATAATCCACACTCCGCTGCACATCGCGCATGTATATATAGAACGAGAAGAGATCGACTGGGGCTGTTGTGCGGCGCGACAGGACTTCGAAGAGGTTGGGCAGCCTGTCGCGAGGACCCATAGAGTCGGGGGTAGGCGTTCGCGACGCCATGGTCGCTGAGAGGAATACTGCTCGAGGTGTTGTAGGTAGGGAGTGTGTGAGGGAGCAGCAAGAGACGTGCTGTTCAATCGTAGGACATGACGTTCCTGAGGTTTGAGCAGGAGGAGGGAGATGAGATTGGTGAGCTGGGCCAATCAGAGACAAGGGTGGGCTGGCCAGAACGCGATCACCACTTTCGCGTTTCTTTAATTACACTCAAAGTGTCGTCGTGGACCTCAACCATCGTGCGTGTCTGTTGATTGTTTCGATCACTGCTGGTCACATCGTGCGCGTTTATGGCTACATACTAATCTACCTAGATTTGGTCAATGATCATGTAGGTAGGCGACCCACATAAAACATAGCATGCAGATCACGAGTCGTCGCGTACGTTGTCTGACATCGCAACCGAGAACTGCTTCACTCACAGAAGACGAAAGTGACATTGGCTGGAAGTATGTCATTGTTGGTGAACCACTTGTATACCTACATATCGAAATCATGAGTTGTCATTTTGCCAATGGATATATCGCAAAGGTAGACGACTAACACCAACCCTAACCCTCCTTCAACACCGCATACATATACAACGACCGGATTGATCGATAATATCGGATTCCGCGAAGGTAGCAGTGAGTCGCTGTTGTGGATGAGAACTTGCAGCTTCCAGACGTCAATGTGAGGATGTTTCTGCTTTCCACTTATTACCCCTGACAGTCGAGGTAAACAATCGACTCATCGCAACAATTGATCCATGCAACCGTGCAAGACAGATTTGCTCTGCTAAAGTCGTAAATCAGCCCGAGGAACTCTAGCATCCACAGTCCATCACATAGAGAATTTGGCTCGGAAAGCTTCTCAACGGTAGTCGCCGGGAATATATATCTCCATTGACACGAGGTGTAGCTACCTAACTGCGGATACGAGATCCACCAAACACAAGCGAGACCATCAACGATGATGAGTGTTGTCAGAATCACAGGTACGCCCGCCAATAATGCAGCCACCCTCCGGTGGATTGATCGCAGCTAGCTGGATTCGGCATGGGAAGCGCAAACAACGACACCCTCCCGCTTTGCGTTGGCATATCTAAGGTGTGCCTGGTGATTAGAAGTTGATTGTGCATCCCACCCAATATTGCGCCTTTGAGCTAATCGAGAGGTTCGCACTGTTTTGCTACCTAAGATCAAGGTAAGCAAAGTATCGTGGTCCGAGTCGGTGGGCAGAACATCTTCTTGGTATAGTTATTGATGGACCGAACAGCACGAGGTGGCTTTATGTTGTGTCGTATCACCGTGTTAGAGTGGATAAGCACGCCTTGTCTTGGCCTAGACTACAGCACCGTGACTTCAGCTGGTAATCATACCGTTGGAACTGTTGAAGAGAATAGCTTTGCAAGGTTACTGACGTCAGATCAGAGACTTGCAGTCTGTTGATACGTGTATCCACTGACCCAGACGACTTCATGGTACGGTGTTGAGGCGTACACGTCAAAGCTCATGAATGCCGTGCATGTTGGGAACACAGAAGGTGTGAGCGAGGCCGTAGAGGACAACTTGGTAAGGCGTACCTAGGTACCCAAGCATTTGAATCGTGGGTGTGTCGAGGTCCTGTCACCCGGTCTTCGCTTCAGGACGAAGTCAAACCCAAGGATGGTTGCATCATTGTTCGGATGTGTCGATAGAATTGAACCTTACCTAGCTGTGTAGGTACCACCAGCAGCCAGCGTGAAGAAGCACAGAAGCTTCCAGATCGCTCGAAATAGAAGCGGATGTTCGGGCGCTAGCCACAGCTGATCAAGCGTTCCACTTCACTTCCTCCAAAGCAACACATGTAACCTCAGCAGCGGCCGGTTTCCCCGAAAGCCATAGTACTTGCTGCGCCGCTCGTATGCATAGCAGAAATAATTTGCAGTTGTCATTTGCACCGATTGGTCGCATAGGGCTGACAGCTCACATCACTATGCCCAATAAGGCCTACCCACAAGCCACAACCGCACTTGGTCAACGGCGCCATACACAACGCTCTCGATTATGCGACGCTGATTATGCTACGCTCGCATGGCATGGCGTGGTCCGTTCACACTATCGCCTCGTGTTCTTCCTTCACTCAGCCTAGCGAGAGAGTGTAGAGTGCTGCTCGTAACTCACCGACGATGCTCGGTGCCACGATTAGCATCAACCCTCGCGATGCTTTGGCACCCTCACTGGAAGGCGGTAGAGGGTCATCGATGCGACGATGCCAGACGACCTTGTATATCAACTCGGTCATCCCATGCAGTAGGTCGATCTTTTTCATCTCCCATCACCATCAAATAACCACATCAGCATTTCCTACTTTGCGCTTTTCTCTCGGCACCTGGATCACATTCGCTCAAGATATCCAGACTACTCTCGCTTGGTCTTGACATCTACGAATCATCTCTTTTTGGCCTGTCCTCTTTACTAATCACCTAATACCGACACTTCAAGTGTTCATCACTCCATCGAAGCCAACAAACATGCTTCGCACTCTGGCCTTCATCGCAGCGGTCGGCAGCGTGTCTGCTTTGCCTGGCGGATATGGCGAGCCCGCGGCATACCAGTACCCTCCTCCATACGCATATGGTACTGGCTCTACTTCTGCTACCTGGACTTCGACAACTCCTGCGCCGTACCCGTCAAGCTCATCTTCTAGCAGCAGCTCCTCAACCAGTCTGTCAAGCTACCCAAGCAGCTCATCCACGTGGTCCCACGAGGTTCCTTCCTCCTACCCGACTTGGACTCCTTCCAGCAGCTCTTCCTTGACCATGCCAGTTCATCCTACTGGCGGCTACTCTCAGTCGAGCATGTCTTCCTCTTCAAGCTCCATCTGGAGCAAGCCTCCGGTGTACCCAACCGCACCACACAGTGACTCCCACAGCAAGCCTCCAGTCTATCCAACCGCGCCTCACAGCGAGCCGCACAGCAAGCCGCCTATTTACCCGACTGCACCGCACAGTGAGAAGCCTCCTCACCCGAGCGGTGGTGTGCATCCCACGGGTGGAAAGCCTCACCCTACGGGCCACTCTGCGCCGCCTAAGGACCATACGACTACTGAAACTGCGACAACCTACACCACACTTACGACGTGCCCGGTAACCTACACCTCTGGAACCGAGACCAAGACGAGCCTTACGACCAGCGTCGTAACTGTTACATCTTGCAAGCATGGATGCACTCCCACCGAGCCGACTACTACGCACATTCCAGGAACTACGACCTCCGTCATCTACTCGACCAGCACTTACCCAGTTACTGAAACCCTGACCTCGTTCGTGCCCCACAGCTCGCCCGTCTACACGCACGGCGGAACGACTTATTACAGCACCTCGCTCTCGATCACTCACGTCTTGACCTCATACGTCTCGACCGTCACGAACGCTATTACTGGTGTTCCATCTCCCAGCACGCCTGTGAGCCCTGTTACTGTGAGCCACCCCGGCAAGCCTGCTGAGACCGAAGACACCTGCCCGCCTGCTGCCACTGTCTACATCAGCAAGACCACGGACTGCCCGCCTGCGGCTGTCACGACTGTTACTGAGACCATCTACGCCGGCATGCCTCCTGCACCGACCAAAGGTTCTGATTCGTACACCACCGAAACTGCCACAATTACTCTCGGCAATGGCCACACTACAACGGTTGTGATCTCGTACACCGCCACCAACACTCCTCACAAGCCGAATGGCCCGGGCCACCACTCCGGCGACGGCACCAACCCTCCCTACCCCAACGGGCCCAAGGATGGCACTGGAAGTGACCACGGCTCTAACCCGGCACCCACTGGCGGAGTCAAGCCCACTGGCGGCCATGTGAAGCCTACTGGCGGTGCGACCAAGCCGACTGGCACCTACCCGCAGCCCTCCGGCCACGCTGTCCCAGAACACGACGACAAGCCGGAGTGGACCTGGCCTGCGAAGTATGGCTCTCACGGCTGGTAAACGGTCCACGGACAATGCCCTGAATGAATTGGAAAGCACGTGAAACTGATTTTGGCATGAGCAATGTACATACATGATGGGGAGAACTTAATTCGACACGATCCTTTGAACAACACAATAGACATATAGCACGATGGAATTTGGAGGCCTAGTCAATTGGCGTTGATAAGTAGCTTTACATATATTTATTTGTCATTCAACACATGAAGGCATCATCATCGATTCGGGCTCACCATATGTATACTCTTACGCATCGTGTTGCTGTACTTTTGCACAGTTGTCACCATAATCTTCATGCCTGTTCCATGTAATAGGACCGATAATATAGCATTCGATATAGAGAGAATGATCAAACAGCATCTTATGCCAAGTTATGTTGATCTCACTGATCACAGCATTTTGAGGTATACCGTATCGAAGCTGCTGCTGTGACCATCTGACACACATCGATTTAGTGGGGTACTAACACGTTCTCCTCTGGATTCTTTTATCTTGCCTGCATAAGGATGATTACTCTGAACGGGAGTCTCTGATACCACCACCATGCCTCTGGTCAACAGACTTTAGCACGAACTGATGTTCAGCCGATCGGCCCACGCAGCCCTGCGCTAGAGGTTCCGCTCGGTTCAATCAGCATCTTTTTTCTGGGGAAAGAAGTGGCAGTTCGCATAAGTTAACTTACACAAGAACAAAACAAAACCCACCCTTCAATCCAGCGAACATACACATCATGGACGCCTCTGGATACCTCAAAAAGCACGGCTGGCAAGGCTCTGGTCACTCGCTCGACGGCCACGGCCGCGGCCTCAAGAAACCCCTCCTCGTCAGCAAGAAAGTCGACGTCCTCGGTGTCGGCCTGAACAAACACGCCGCCGTCTCAGACCAGTGGTGGCTGCGCGCTTACGACCAAGGCCTTGCGACTCTGGGGACCGGCAAGGAGAGCGCTCTTGCGCAGGCGCAGAAGCATGGTGTCAACCGCGGGGGGCTTTACGGGCGGTTCGTGAAGGGCGAGGGCGTGCCTGGGACTCTGGGACAAGACATTTGGCCCTCGACGAAGACTGGCGAGGTTGTGGAGGTCAAGAAGGTTGCGGAGAACGGCATGTTGCCCACACCTCAGGACTCGGATGCGCAAGAAGAGAAGGCGGAGCGCAAGCGAAAGAGGGCCGACAAGTCTGAAGAGAAAAAGTCGAAGAGAAAGGCGGACAGTGCCGATTCGGACGAGAAGGCTTCTAAGAAAGCGAAGAAGGAGGCGAAAAAGGTAGGTAAGTCTGCGAAGGGAAAGACCTCTGGTACCTCGACCGCAGATGCTTCCGGTGCTGAGGAGGAGCTCGACTCGGAGAAGCGTGCGCTCTACACAAAACGTGCCGCCGAGAAGGGCGTTTCGCTCGAGGCTTACATCAAGAGACGGCAAGAAAAGTACTCTGCGAAGAAGGACGAAAAGCGGAAATGAGGTGCCAGATCAGCGACTTGCGTTCATATTATACGAGATGGGACATCTCACACGCCGCATGTCTCCTTGCTCAGTCCTCGGCGGTCATTAGCAGAGTCCGGTTGCGCCCTGGACGACGATGCCCAAGCTACTTCGGCACCGTACGTGGAGCGCAGAAAAGCGCTGCTTCCGGTCGGTACAGAATACGGCTTCGACCACAAGTTGAGGCGGAGCTCCAAGCCAGGGGAGCATATCGGACAAGGCAACGCGCCTCAATTGGAAGCCACTATCTTGCCATTGGCGCAGTAAACCTAGGCGAGTGTGCCAGGAAACATCATCGCGTATCCGACACTATTTTAGGCACAGTCTAAGGCGGTTGGAGGCACAAGAAATCTCGCCAGACCACCGATCGGGACATGTCATGAGGATGCTTGATGGGATATGATGTTGGGGATTGTGCAGGCTTAGCAAGAGCCGTAGACCGATCAAGAATCCGAATTAAACCAAAGGGGATTCTCAACGTCAATCTAGTCGAATTACTTATCGACAGATAGGATCACTTTGATATCTAGTCTGCAAGTTCGCAGCCGCCGAGCGTCTCATCCAGCTATAACTAGGACTCGAGAGCCAACTCCTCGAGACTATAGATAAGCCAAGAAAAGTCAGAGATTGCTAGGTTCCCGGCTTCATGAGCAGCGAAAGCTCTCGCTCAAGACGGGCCATCACATATTCAGGTCCGTAAGGCAGCATCTGATACGATGATGGCAGATGGTCTGTGATGCCATTAAACTCCCTGACAGCATAACTGTACAATTAATCGCGCTAAACGCCGCAATACAAAACCACTTCGCAACTACCTGAACTTGCTGACAATGACCGCAATAATCAGAAGCACCAGCACCGTGATAATGGCAATGGTGACCATCTTGTTCGTAGCCATTCTAGAGAAACCCGTCAGCATAAGTCACCCGTAGCATCACCACAAGTTCGGCAAGTACCTTCGCGCCATTCCTTTGAGCGTCTTGTTGCTCCTGTCTGTATATCCTTCACTCTCCAAAAGAGTACCCCTAGTGTGCTCGATAACCTCGCGCTGGCCAGCAAGATCCGACAGCGTATTGCGACCAATATCCTCTGTCTCGAGCGCCAACCGCTGGCTCTCCCGCAGCCTGCCGCTGCTCCTCTCCAGTCTGTCCGTGCCGCTCAAAAGCTGCTGCCTCTGCTCCAGCTGATCGTCCCTCGAAGGGTCATCCGTGTATCGCTTGCCGAACAGCGCCGACTTGTCGTCTTGTAGCGTCTTGAGCTTGCGCTTCGCGCCATCCACATCGCTCTCGTAATTCCGGAAGCGCTGGTTCACTTTGACTTTGAGGTTCTGCGGGATGTTCGACTTCTCCAGGCGCATCGAGCCCAGGATCTCGCCGGCTTCTTCGAGCGCGCGCTCGGCTTGGCTGATGGCAGCTTTCCTGGGCTCGCCGGAGAGTTCGGGGATCTGATCGAGTTTCTGGCTGAGGTCGGCTTGGACCAGCTTCAGTTCGGCTTCGTAGCTGCTGAATCGCTCGGAGCCCGCGTCGGTGTCCATGATGGGTACTGTGGGATGTGCTGGGTTGGGTGGATAGTCTTGATGCGTTGCGAAAGTGCTGCTGCGTAATTTGTCGTGTTCAGGTGTTGTGGAAGTGCTGGCGGTGGTTAAGAGTCGATTGTTGATGCCTGGGGGTTGGTTGGTTGGATGTTGGATCTCTAGGCACCGTCACGCTGGAGGCTGGCCAAGGGCGACTCCTAATGTGGGCTAGTGCGATTACCTCTTTTTGATCGGGTGTCACAGATCTGTGGTACCTACCTACATGAAATGTACCTGGACCTCTATCGTGAAGCGACATGACATTGAATGCGACACTACACGTATCGCCAATGAATATGAGTATTCATCCGCAAGATGGATCAATATCGCTACCACATGGTCGACATGTGGCGGCAGATGCTCCACTCCTCCCCGGCCTCTGGACCTCTCGGGCCGTTGTCGCCGTAAATAAACATGGTGCCATCATAGACAAGGTTACTAAGGCGTGGAAGCTGCCATTCGTCCTCTAACGTTACAACGGCACCTGTCCATACTGTATTTCCCGTGGACCGCACATCAATACTCTACTGTATCCACTAGTACGGTCTGGCGCTGTTAGTGAGGCTTTTTGCAGGCAAGAAAAGAACAAAGGCTTCCCAAACCCACAACAAGGGCTCGAGCATGGCGCCTACACGCGAACATCGCCGTAAGGTCGCCATCATTGGCAGCGGCTGTGCTGGTCTCGGTGCAGCGTGGGCTTTAAGAAATACCGACTATGAAGTCCATGTCTTCGAGAAGTCGCACAAGCTCGGCGGCCACACCAACACGCAACCCTTCCATGCTGGCGGCACGACGGTGCAAGTCGACACTGGCTTCATTGTCATGAATGCCGCAACGTATCCCAACTTCATTCGCTTCTTGAAGGAAGTCGGCGTAGATCCTGTGGATTCGGAAATGACCTTCTCTGTCTCGCGCGACAATGGTGCCTTCGAGTGGTCCGGAGAGGCCAAGGGGATCTTCGCCCAGAGACGGAACCTGTTTAGACTCCGGCATTGGCGCATGATATTCGACATCATACGCTTCAACCAGTTTGCCCTGGACTTGCTGGCCGATGACGATGAAGGAGTCGTTACTCGGTTGGGAACATCTGTTTCAGGCCGAAAGCACTCAAGAGACATGACCATTGGCCAGTACTTGGAAAAGGAAGGCTACTCGCGAGCGTTCAGAGACGACTACCTGATTCCCATGACAGCCGCAGTCTGGAGCACCTCTCCCGACAAGACAAGTCTGGAGTTCCCGGCTCACACGCTGGTCCGCTTCATGTGGAATCACCATTTGCTGTCAACACTGGCAGTCCGTCCGCCTTGGCTCACTATCGACGGAGGCTCGCAGCGTTATATCGATGCCATCATCAAAGGCTACCCGGCTGGCAAACTACACCTGCACACGTCATGTGAAGTGACCAACATCGTGCGTCCATCCGCGACGGGAGAGACTGGAGTTACTGTCTCCTGGATCGACAACAAATCCGGTCGCATCGAGGGCGACATGTTCCACCATGCCATCATGGCAACACATGGTGATGATGTACTTCCTTTGCTCACGAAGAATGCAAACAACCAAGAAACGCAGCAGACAAATAAGAAAGCCTCGAAGAAGTCCGCCTCCCTTCAGAACGGACTACAAACTGTCTCGCAAGAGGAACGTGACGTCTTTTCGGCTTTCCAGACCACCGAAAACATATGCTACCTTCACTCTGACATGAGTCTGATGCCGCGACGCGAGGCGACTTGGAGCGCATGGAACTATCTCACCCACTCTTCGCCCAAAACATCATCATACTCTTCTGCTGTGAGCTTAACGTACTGCATGAACATCTTGCAGCACTTGAAAGTGAGCAATGTCGGCCCTGTGCTGGTCACCATGAACCCTCGTCACCCGCCTGCGCGCGCGCTGACACAAGGTGAGTTCATCTACCGTCATCCGTTGTACACCGTGGAGGCTGTCAACGCACAAAAGCGGCTACCTGCGCTGCAAAATACCCGCGGCGTGAGCTATTGCGGCGCATGGACAAAATACGGCTTCCACGAGGACGGTTTCAGCAGTGGACTGAAGGTTGCCATGGATCATTTGGGCGCGAAACTGCCTTTCGAGTTCGTCGACTCGACGTTTTCCAGAGGACACAAGCCGGTGTTGTGCTGGAAGGACTACGTGCTGAGAGCGGTGCTTCTTCTTTTGACGATGTGGATATCTGTTATTGAGTTCTTCCTGGGATTGCCGGTGATCAGGACTTTCGTTCCGTTGGTGGAATTTACTGCAGCGAAAGTGTTGGATACGGCGGAGCTCGTTGGGCTGTTGAAAGACCCGGTTGCGAGATGAGGGATGAATGGTCTCGAGGAAAGCATTGTAACTAGCATTACGAGCGTCTGGCATTTTGTTTCTTCATTTTCGATCCGATCCGATACACTCCATAGACCATATAATTGATAGACTCTCAAAGCAGCAAGGATCATTAATTGAACAAGTCACCAGCAGTCTTCACTCCAGTCCCTTCGTCACAAAAGCCGTTGCCCCAGACTTCGAGCCAATCCCCACCAAGCTTGTTCTCTCTCACAATTGAGTCTCGCTCGCCCTCTTACCACAACCAATCATTCATATATCCATCCACGCCTACAGCATCCATTGCGACGTGGATAACCAGTATGCTCCCTCCAATTGATCCGACGGTGCTATCTGCAAACCCACAATTTTACATTCTCTATCGAGATCTGTGCACCGTCAAGCTCAACCTCGACGGCTCTTCAACGCTTGACCAGAAAACGCAGAAGGATCGAGATGTGTTCGCGACGGTAAGTGAATAGATGAGCGTAGTTGGTTGATTTTCATGTGTCACGAAAATGGCCCTCCCTCTAGAGCTCGACGTTGATATTTTGTCTGTAGGACCTGAACACCGCCAGACTCCAAGCTGCGAAACGCGACCTGATCAAATCTGAATTACGAAATCTCACATACAGAGCAGATGATCTCCCCGAAGAGGTAGGCGCATATCTCACAGTCGTGAGACTGTCCCGGCTGATGAGGCTCGCAGTTACAGGAGCTGGTGGCCATAACAGCAGCTACATTGGACGGCAACGTGCCCGATGACGACCAAGACCTGGTCCATGAGTACATTGAGGCGCTCATCGTGAGTTCACATACTGAGTCTGTCTAATACACATATCTCAATTTGAAGCTAAAGGTTTCGCAGGATGACCCGCACCGGGTAGCAGCAGCGATCGAGCAGAACCTGAACCGCAACGCCACCGCCCTGGCTCACGCCGTAACATCAAATATCAAATCCGATCCAGCGCAAATGCCTCGGACTCTGGCCGAGCTCAGCAAATCTATCTCCACCTTGAAGTCAGACCTCGCTACTACTCGCCTCGATATCACGCACGAATCGAGCACTGTGCATGAGCTGTACAAGCAGATTCTTGCCAGCAGCATAAGGCTACTGGAGCAAACAATCCACGGCTCTGTCTCGAGAGCGTCAAAAGCGAAAGCCGAGTATCTCGCGATCGTCGCTGAAGGCATGGCCAAGAAACTCGGGATCCAACACCAGCAACTTCTCGCACAGCTTTACTCCGGCGACCTGCAGGAAGAGCTACAGGAACGGTCTGCAGAAATGTCGCGAGAAGAAAGGACCACAAGAAAGAAGATTGCGATCGCCGAAGAGAAACTTGAACAATATCGCGCGGGGAGGGGAATGGAAGGGTTGGCAAACGAGTATGCGGAGATCCTTGTCGAGACGGCCAGGGTGCGTGAAGAGATCGCGAAACTGGAGTCGAAACAGATGGCATGAAGCTGACATTTCTGGTATGTGTGTTTTTGCCGATGCGGCTTAGCGAAAGACAAGGATGAGCGCGGCCCTCGCTAATCGGCTGAACTTCAGCCCCGGACGCTTCGGTTATATCATCATGTCGCTCATGGACGCGAGCATGCAATAGTGAAGAAAGTCGTGTTGTCTTGTTAGTTCACCAACAGCAGTCTTGCATTGACTATATCATACCCAGCAAAAATGACCGACATACTACCTCAGATGAAGGAAGCTTTCGTGAATGGACCCATCGCGAAGAAGGTAAGCATCCGTCCAAGTAGCCATCTAGCCAGAAGCACTCGATGTCCACACCAGAAAGGTAGATTACAGACCACAAGACACAACTCACCCTCTCATACAGATCATCACCGACGCCAAAAAGCACGACCCACCCTCCTTCTACCTACACTGGATGAAATCGCTCGAAATGACCGCCGCTTTCAAGCACTCGCCCACCCACACCCAAGTGACGTTCCGCTTCCCAGTCCAACGTGAATACCTCAACCCGGGAGGAACCCTACACGGAGCGGCGCAGAGTCTGTTCTTCGACGTGTGTACCACATGGCTGCTGGGTCCGATCGCACGCAAACCGGACTACTGGTGTTCGTTTGGGACGTCGAGGAGTTTGAATGTGGTTTACTTGCGGCCGGCACGGGAGGGGGATGTGTTGACTTTGGAGTGTGAGGTGAGTTGTATTCTGTTTCTCTTCAGTTGTCTGGGGATAAGTCCGTGGACGGTTTGGTTTACTTATCAGTAACTGACGAGTGATTTGCGACTACCCAGACAGTCAATGTTGGCAAGCGTTTGGCTCTGCTGAAAGGTGTGTTGAAGAGGGAGAATGGGACTCTTATTTCGACGTGCGAGCATCAGATGTACAACGTTGATGCTGATGCTGCTGCTGCTGCTGCTAAACTCTGAGGGTGCTAGCAGTGTGGGTTGTTGCATCAGTGGAGCGATACGAGAACGAATCAAAGAAGCCTATACGCCCAAGTTCGAGTGTAATCCAATCCCAGTGAGCTCTGAAAGGATGGGCTGTTATAAACTTTCAAGCCAGTTAACGAGGTGGTAGAGTGACGCGTTCATTAAGAACGTCTGGGACACATCGATAAGAGAAATCATCACAAGACATCTTAAGCTTTTACCCTGCATATGGAATCGATGTGACAAGAACTTTAAAAGGAGGTAGCAGTAGGAAATATACAGAGCCGATCTAGAGAAGCATCGAAAAAGATTGGACAAAAGTCGGTCAGCTCTTTCGTACCCTCCACACGTATAGCCCGTGAACAACTCCGATGATTCTCGTTCTAACCCATTACTCGTCGTGAGTCCATGGTTTTCCCGCACAGTTATCACAATGATGATATCAGTCCACAATTAAGCCGTTGCGCTTTCCATATCGGAACATTGCACTCTTTGAGACTTCTAACGTTACGGGTGGGCGGGCTCAACAACTCCTAAGGAGACGGGATATGATCATTCAACCCAAACGACGGAGCAAATAAATCATAAACCTAATCCCGATAGATAGCATGACAACACCATCAATATCATCAATATCATCAATTTCATCGTACATATCGCTTCGAGAACCAAAGGAGTCTGGACATCGATCTCAGAATTGTCCTCAACATCACAACCAGATCGATTCACTCACGACATGGCGAACGAAACCACAGACGTAACAGACCTTATGAGACACGAATTCCACGATGGACCCATGAGCATAAAGGTACGGCGAAATCATTGTCCTCTGTTGGGAAAGAAACGCCCTGTAAATCGACAATCGCAAAAGATAAAAAAATACCCTGTATCACATTGAGACAATGTCCAGAATCGCTGATTGTGGCACTTCAACCAGGCTCGACGAGAGAAACCCAAGTTCCATACACTGTGGCACAGTAGCGTCGAAGTGCTATCGGCGACCGTGAACGGGAACAATGTCAAAGTCACATGGAGGTTCCGTGTCACTACAGAATATGCGAATCCCGCAGAACTACTGCACGGTGCTGCGCAGGCTCTCTTTGGTGAGTTGGTTATTCCTGAGGGACAGGTCTCACTCGCTATATCTCTATTTCTGTTTCTCTCGTTCACGAGACAACATGCTGACTGATGGCTATTGCAGTAAGCTCTCAACATCCTGAATAGATTGATTCCCAGGCAACAACGTCTAGTATCGTCGAGCCCGTCTGATTGCTGACCTTGTTTTTTTCTCCATCATTTAGTTCGACGTTTGTATCGCTTACCTACCGCATCCGATAGCCAAACCAGGGTTCTGGGACGACTTGGGTTTCACAAGGAACTTGAACATCAATTTCCTTCGAACGGCCAAGGTTGGCGAGTATGTCATCATGGAGACGGAGGTAAGTTCTCAGCGTTCTTTTGCCTATTGCCTGTCGTGAGCTGACTGACGGGCCATAGCTGAAGCAGATTGGCAAGAGTATGGGTTATATGACTGGTGAGATGAGGAGGGAGAAGGACGGGGCTATCATCAGCACCTGCGAACAAAACAAGTTCAACCTCAGTACGGGTATGAAGCCGAGCAAGTTGTGATGGGCACATAGCTAGAAGCAGAACGAAAGCATGATGCTACGCGTAGCTCACCACTGTACTTCAGATCGATTGCAAGTTGTAGAAATCCAGGAGCGCAAGGCCGGGATGTTTCATGAGCGCCTGCAGCATACTGATAGTATACAACAATGTCGTCGTCATTCCCTGTTATACCCTTTGTACTCTTACAGCTCTTCGCCGATCCCTCTTGTCCTCCTCCGCTCATTCCCTCTTCTTCCTCCCTACCTCAAAAGTCCGTCACTCTTCCATTGTAACTCCAATCACCCCTATCGCCCCACCTCAAAGGGTTGTTCTTAGGTCCTCCGACCTCTCCAGTCGTAGGATTGACATCGCCCTCAAATTCAGGCTTCGCGCCCCTTCTAACATTCGGGTGCAACTCCTCTCCATCGCCGTTGGCAGCAACTCTCGCCTTCTCCTTCAGCTGCGCAAGCATATCGCCCGTCGAGTCTGACCGCGAGGGTTCTGTGACATTGCCGTTGGAGTCCGCGACGGGGTTGTGAGTGGGCGGCGCTGGGTCTGTGGGAGAGGTGCTCGATCGAGGAGTGCTGAAGGCTCCTGTGGATTGTTCTTGGAGCTTTTCAAAGATCTCTTGCTCTTCTTTGGGGAGGCGTGGCGGGCCTGGCTGTGGTGCCCAAGCGGCTTGAGTGGCGCGAGTGGTGGAGAATGGGCGGCGGAAGAAGCCTGGGCGCACGGCGCGGACGGATCTGGCGATGGGTTGCATTGTGTTGTTGTTGTTGTTGTTGTTCTTCTTGTAGGTGAGAGGTAGTAGTAGTTTTTTGCTCTTGTTTGGGGGTTTCCGTGAGGTGAGGAACAGGTAATGTGTAGGTGGTTGTCTACGACTTGCTTTAAGTTATTCTGAAGCGGGACAAGTCAAATTCCATCGATTTCCGCATTTCCCCGGCGCCATCATCAAACCCAGTCTCGCCACAAAAACGACCTTCTTCGAACTAAAGACCATTCCTTCTAATCGAAGAACGATGAGCTAGATGCTCGAGTGCAATCAGCAGAACATAAGAACTGACAAGCATTTTTGACAATATCGACGGCGTTGGGATATTCAAACCGATATTGACATTCAATTGCAAGCAACGACAGCTTCATCAAGACCAGCTGAACATCAACAGTATAGTCCGATGTGGATTCAGAGTGACACTCATCGATCTACGTTCGTAGATCCTCTAGAGTATGCGCAAGGTACTGTATGGCTAGGCGGCTGGCATGTCGTCGATTAGAAATCAATTACAGAGCATTGGGAATAGGTTCTCAGCTAAACCGATCCTACGAGCTTGGAGCCACCACCCAGGAACATTAGTTCAAAACGTCCAGATATTATCATGCTGAAGGATGCAAACGACGACTACGAGCATGTAAGACCAACCATCGCTCGGACGTGTGACCCAAAGAAAAGTGTTCATTTCATGATGCTGTATCGTGATGCTAATAGTCATGTAAGATGCGCGCAGTGCAGCAAGCATTTTACTCCTCCATCCTGCCTTCGAGGAGTTCTGGAACATCCTCTTCCTCCTCGTCGCCCTCGACGACCGCGGCCTCCAACTCCATACCAGGCACGAAAGACCTCGCGGGGCGGGGCCAAACACGCTTGTATAAGCTGAGTGCCACGGCGTCCATCGGGTTGATCTTGCCGTCGAAGGTCGCCTTGAAGTAACCGTGTGTACCAAGAGTTTCCTTGATCCATCCCTGTCTGCCGCGGCGGGTCCACAATTGGATGGCTTTGAAGTACTCGACATCCTCGTTGTTGAAGAACATGTAACGGATGGTGACGACCTTCTTGTTGATCTTGTACGGGTGACCGGTCAGGATCACACGCTTTGCGACAATGCGAGATGTCGAAGGCGCGAGCAGAGTACCAGTTGCGACCAGCTTGAGAGTCGGCTTCTGCATTGCATTGGTGAGATCGGAAATCTCATCGTTGCCAGTCGAGCCGGTGACAGTTGGGAGGAAGTAGAGGCAGGGAATGTGACCCCAGCCAATAGGACCAATGAACGACGCGACTGCAGTCTGTCCTGGGTGGATGTAGCGGTCGAACTTGTGCACATTGTTGGGCGTGTTACCCGCTTGACTGAACAGGGGGTTCACCACCATGCGACGAGGGCCGCATTGGAGGACCATTTGCGTCTTGCTCTTGACCGGTGCATCGTAGTCGGAGGACAATGTGATGGAGGTGTTGACATTCGTCCGTTTGTGCTCGTGACGGAGGAGGGAGAAGATGGCTGTGGGCTCGGGGAGGCTTTGCAGCTCAACTGCTTGCTCGGATGTGATGCGCAACTGGATGCAGACACGAGTACCGGCCTTCACGCCACCCTCAAGGCTTTCCTTCAGAATGCGGTTCTTGGTCGACTTGTAGTCTGCGACTTCGAGTAGTCTTGACCACTCCTCGGGCTCGTATGGCTTGTCCTCGTCAGTCTCCCAGTGGCTTGTTCGCAAGCTCTTCAAGCCGCGGTAGCGGGCCAGCCTCTCCTTTGCAGAAACGTTGGGCAGCAGCTCAATCTCGTCGGGGAACTCGAGATCATCTTCGGCTTCGTCACGTCGTTGTTTGCGGTATTGCTCAAGCTGGTCTGTTTCCTCTTCGATCGCTCGGTCGATGAACATCTCGCTTTGAGGGTACTCTGAGGGTGCGGCCTCGGTGGGCTCGCGCATGGCATCGTCAAAGTGGCCGTCTGCCGGACCAGCAGCAGGAGCCTCACCAAAGTCCATATCCTCATCATCGTCGTCTGCTACAGATTCCAGATCCGAGCCAGAGTCCGAGACGTCGCCCAAGAACCAGGCTGCCTGGTATTTACTTGTACCTCTCGGCAGACGCTTGGGCTTCGCAATGGAATCTCTGGGGTGCTCATCTTCGTCGAAGTAGCGGTGGTCGTCCAAAAGGACGTGTTTTCTCTCCGAAGGTGCGATAGAAGCGGCGCCCATGGTCATACCGTCATCGTCCATCATGGTGTCCTCCGGAGCAAGTTCGGCAAGATCGTCCTGGTCTTCGGTCGGCGAGTCCAGCACTTGTTCGCCCTCGGGCGCATCCACAGCCATTTCGCTCGTCTTTGTATGTTGCTTCTTCTTGACCTCGAGGGGTGCAGCGGTGATCTTCTCGATCTGGAAGTCACCCCAGTCTCCCACCTGAATTAACCTGTCCGCCTTCAAACCCTTGCCTCTGACCACACCAGAAATGTAGCACTGCTGATCCTCCCACTTGACCTCCTCAGGTACAATCCAGCTTCTGTCCTGCCTCCACCTGATTCCCTTTGGCATGGTTGTGCACAGACTGCGCATAACATTGCTGCTGTCTTGTCTGCTGCTCAGATCGTGCACCTTCTCCAGTGATGCGAAAAAGTGGGTGATGTAGCTCTTCAAACTTTTCAAGACATCCGGTCGCTTCTTGGCGGGCTCGACTTTGTTCAGGTTGTGGACTCCGGTCAAGACTGTGCTGACACCTTGCGACTCGATGCAGCGAAGCATGTGCTCTCCAAGCTCGTCAACCTCCTCTTCAGCACTGAGAACGAAGAGGACGAAGTCGGCGACTCGGCAAGCATCGAGGCACTCTAGCAGGTCTCTTCCAGGAGTGAGGTATTGAACTTTTTGCTTGAATCTTGGAATCTCGAGCCTCCAGGCGCCATGTTCGGGCGCTTCGGCCTCGAGTTCGACACTCTTGTTCAGTTCAGTTGCAACAGTCTTGCCGTTGACGTCCTCGCAGAGCGGGACGATCGCGACAATTCTTGGTGCTCCATCTCTTCCAGAAAACGCGCTGCCCTCTGCAGCGAGCTTGGCAGAGTGTGTGACGCGCTTCTGCTTGTTCTGGTTGCGGCGCACCAATTTGGACATGACCTGCTGGTGAGGTGTCTTTCGGGAGCCAGTCTCGAGGGAGTCGACCTTGCCCTTGGTGCGTTCCTTGATCGCCGACTTGGATGCGTGACGGGTCTTGAAGGGCTTGTTGGCCGACTTTGTGGTGGAGCGGTGGTGGTGCTGCTCGGGTGCACCCATCTTGCCGCCTGCTTTGAAGCGATAAGGGATATTGAGGGAAGCCAGAGTGGTGAGTCTTCCTCTGCGCAATTGTTGGTTTTAATATAATTTCTCGACCCTGCTCTGTCACATCAATTCCAGGTGGGGGCTGCGAAAAAGCGTTCGTCTCGAAAGAATTACAATCGATACGCACGGGCCATGTGAAGCGGGTGGAACCCTAAACTCATCTCACATCGGCCATACCACCAGTGGTATAATGAAAGGGTCGGCGGAACACGACATCAACGTCGAACTGGAACGGCTGGTAGAAGGTATTGCCATCGACAGTCGGATCCCGTGCTTCATCCAGTTCCTACTGCACATTTTCACGTGTTTGGTGGGCATCAAAGATATGCACGAGACCACCGAGACACTGCCTTGAACAAACCACAAAACGCTCGATTCGCCACTCGATAGCAACACCAAGAGCAATATTCCGACGACAACATTGTCTAGGAGGGCAAAACCATCGGACGGTAAATGTTCGCAGGGCCAAACATGCGCCATCATTGATATTCGACGAACATACCATTTCTCATGGCATGCATCCGAGGACCGGAGAACGGCCCACTCGCTTTCTGCAATGACGTCCATCCTCCATCACAATTATCGTCGTGACATGCCCAGACGCTCTCTCTTCGCATCACCGCACCTCCCAAGAGGCGATCTGTAAGCAAGACAGTCTCATCGATCCCAGGTACAAGTACAATCATCTTCCTTCTTCCTCCTTTCACCAACTTCACACACCCCACCATCAGAACCACTCAAAAACGAGTCCGCCACATCCTACACAGAGCTCTTCAACATGGCCCAACCATTCTACGAACTCAAGTGCGGCACCAACCAGTACCCTTGGGGCAATATCGGGAAGGAATCCCTCTCTGCCCGTCTCTGTTCTCAACAACCTGGCTATGGCGACGATGGCCCCAAGTCAGACTTCAAGCTGCAAGAAGACAAGCCTTACGCCGAGATGTGGATGGGCACCTACCCCGTCCTCCCCTCGTACATCGCCAAAACTGGCGAGGACCTCCAGGATGTCCTCGACAAGTACCCCAACGAGCTCGTCGGCGAACAGATGCTCAAGAAATTCGGCCACTCCAAGGTCCCCTACCTCCCCAAGGTCCTCTCGATCGCCAAAGCACTTCCCCTTCAAGTCCACCCCAACAAGGACCTCTCGGCCAAACTCCACAAGGAAAACCCAGATGACTTCACGGACCCGAACCACAAGCCTGAGATTGCCCTCGCACTATCCAAGTTCGAGGCATTCTGCGGCTTCAAGCCTACCGAGCAAATCGCCTCCCTCATGAAACTCGACTGCATGAAGAAGTTCCTCCCCGAAGGCGGCGAAAGCAACTTCACCAAAGAAACCGTCAAGGAGGTTGTCCGTAACATCCTCACCGCAGACGACGACTCTCTTGCCTCAACCTACGAAGCCATCACTTCGACCTCCCCCTCCTCCTTCGGCCCAGACAGCTACATCCCCAAGCTCGCACCGCGCCTCGCTTCCCAATACGAGAAGAAAGACCCCGGTGTCCTCGTCGCCCTCATCACAATGAACTTCCTCACCCTCAACCCCGGCGAGGCAATTTTCATTCCAGAAGATGGAATTCACGCGTAAATTTCATCCCCCAAGATGGGCCGCAGATGCCAGAAATCAATTTAAGGAGCTAACTAATGCCAATCTATTAGGTATCTGTCTGGCGACATCATCGAGTGCATGGCTCGCAGCAACAACGTGCTCAACACCGGCTTCTGCCCCAAAGCTGAGCGCGCTTCCGCAGACCTTTTCGTCTCAACTCTGACATTCGACCCCAACAGCCCAGAGCAGTGTATGCTTCGCCCTCAGCCCTACAAGGGCAGCAAGAACGGCAAGACCGAGATTCTCGCCCCACCCATGAGCGAGTTCGACATGCTGCAGATGACTCTCGGTGCCAACGAGAAGGACTCGCTCGAGAAAATCGGCGGCAATGGAATCTTGCTTGCGACCAAGGGCAGTGCTACCATGACTGCAAACGGTATCAAGACGGAGCTCAGGGAGGGCCAGGTTTACTTCATCGCGCCTAATGTTGAGCTTTCGTTCGAGGCAGGCTCTAAGGGTCTGCTTATGCACCAGGCTTACTGCCACTGAGGGATGGTGGACCAAGCGATCTATGTGTGGACGAGTTGACGATGAACGATTTCAGATTGGCTTCTGTCTAGGTAGAGATAGTAATATATATACACACAGGTTACATGATCGTAACAATTGCCTTCAGAAGACACATGGCTATTGTAAGACCGCTTTGGAGGTTTCCATTCACAGTGACACAGGGTCTTGATGTTTTGAGCACTGGATATGATCTGATGAGGCTGGAAGCGTCCGAGAAGCGTTGACAGAATTGTCTATTGGAAGTCTCTCAAAGTGCGCGAATACAGGCGTGCAACAAGTTTAGCAAAGGGTATCTCCTCATCTATCACCGCTCTATCGCGCTGCGCTCCAATTACACCAGAGAAGCGGTAGCCTTATATCTACAGTACATCAAGCATCAGACGAAGCGACGCTCATCTCTTCCGCCTCGCCGTCGCTCCGCACGATTCTAGGCTCAGAGATCGGCAAGCTCTTAGTAGCAGCAGCATTAGCAGACTTCTGCAGCACGCGCCTGGGAGCCGCGACAGAAGCCTTGCGAACAACATCTCGCCTCCAAGCCCTCCAGGCCTCCCATTCTTCGCGCCTGCTCTCGACCTTCCACCGACTGGTTTCTTTCGCCGGTCGCCACGCTAGCTTGTTCTCTGGCAGCAGAGTCAAGTCTACGACGCGCGGGGAAGAGTCAGACGTGCCCAGGAGCAAGAGACGGGCGAGAACGTCTTTGCCCTCTTTGTGCAACGCCTCTTGCCGCTTGCGCTTTTCGGTCTTGGGCTGGATCAGAGGCTGGTGCAGCCAGCTGAGCGAGGAAGTCGAGGAAGCGACAGAGCCCGGTGAGGGGATTTTGAGGCGCTGGTTCTCGGAGTGCAGGTAGCGGACTGCTCCTCGTAGAGATGTGATCTGGTGCTCTTGTCGGTCAAGAGTGAGTTGGGTACCACTGCCCATGGCGTTGGAATCCAGAGGCTGGCCAGATGCGTGCTTGCCGCGTTGCTCTGTTGCAAGACGAGAGGACTCTGTGCGGGCGCGCTCGATCGCCAACTCTGCCTCTTTCCTGGCCTGGGCGAGCTCGGCTTTGGCTCTCTGCTCGGCGTCTCTGGCCTCATGCATGTCGTGTTCGAGCTTAGCAATTTCGGCAGATCGCTTGCTTGCGTTGCGCATCTTGGCTTCAAGCATTTCGATTTGCACGCTTTGCTCCTCGAGCTCGGTATCCCGTTCTTTGAGCTCGACTTCGCGTTCTTTCAGCGTCTCGCGGGCCCGTGAGAGCTCGGCTTCCGTGTCGATAGATGTGAGCTTGGTTAGTTTGAGCTGATCTGCGCGTGCCATCCATGGCGCTGGTGCTCGCTCGAACTCAACCGTGTTATCCAAATCGGTTGGGAGCGAAGATACGTCGGTCAGAACGTCTGCAAGATTCCGCATGCACTCGGCCAGTGTTGTGAAGGGACCTGCTTCGGGAGTTGCCAGGGCGAAAGCAGTCGTAGCTGCGCGAGATATGGTGCTGGATACTTCATGTGGAGTGAAAGGTTCCATGCGACCTTCTTCCCCAAACAACATTTGTAATGCATCTCCGACCTGGCGGCTGAAAGCGCTGATCTGGGTTGCAAGGGACTCGGCGCCTTCGAATGAGTCGGTGCATGACGGTTCAAGGGTTAGCGATCGAGCCTGGAGATCGGACAAGGCGCGGTGAGTTTTGCCAGCCGTGACCTTAGCACTCCGTGCCTGTGAGATCAGCGACTCTATCCGGCCAATGATCTGCTTAGCAGCCGCAATGCCCTCGTCGTCTTCTTCACTCTCGTCGTCATCATCATCATCGTCACCATCATCATTGTTGTTATCGTCCCGCGAGAAGCGAAGTTTGTTATCCACCAAAGTCTTCGCGATACCAAGAGCAGAAGCGGTACTTTCAAGTTGGCCTTGCAAGCACTGGGTTCGCATGAGTAGAGTGTCAGCATGACCAGCGATATCGTGATCTTTTACGTGAAGACTGGCGAGATGATCCATGACAGCAACAGATCTCTGCAGCTCATCAGCCATGTCCCTCTCTTTGAGATCATCTCGCCTGAGAGCGTCGATATAGCTGTTCAAGGCTCTCTCGACAGGCTCTAGCTCATACAGGGCTCCTTCGTAGCTAGCAAATTCTTCTACACTGCAGGTGCAGACAGCGTTGACGAATCGGTCGGCCATTGCTGAAACCCATGTGAGTTTGTCCATCACATCGCATGCAGCGAATACGTTCTCGTCTAGGCCCCTCGCGCCAAATGATGCGATGCGTTCTCTGATGAAACCCTGGACGAGATTCGCCTTGAAGCCAATCCTCTTAAAGCGTAACAACGCAAGAACGCTGTCACGTTCTGCCTGGAACGCATCCGGTAAGAACAACTGAACGATACCCAAATGTTCTGAAGCTTCCTGCGCATCCAATTTGCGCAACTCTAAGTCGATTGTTTTGACTTGTGTCTTGGCAGCGCTCGTTTGCAGCTTCAAGTTCAGGTCAAGCATAGCTCTGGACTTGGTCGACAGATCGGCAGCTTCAGTGTCAGAGATTTGCTTCGAGGCTTGCATGTCTTGCAGATCGCTCTGGAGTTGAGTGACGAGCTCGCGGAATCGATTGATTGTGTAGTCGGCGTCATCGAGTGCTTCTTGCTGCTGCTTTGCAGTCCTTTCGCGGTCGAAGATTAAGCTATCCTTGAAATCAATCTCATCTGAGAGCTGCTTCTCGACTTCAATGTGGTTGATTTCGAGCTCGTCATTGAGTTCCCTGAGGTTCTCGAGATCTTCAATTGTGACGCGAAGGTCATCGAGCTTCTCCTGCATACTCATGTTGCGCTCAGTAAGCTCCTCAATCATCTCCTCGGCTCCCAGTGCTGCCTCAAGCTGTTGGCGGAGATCATCCGCGGTGGCTTCGCTTGTCAACAGCTTCTCCTTAGCATCGTCGAACTGTTTACGGAACGCCTCGAACTCTTTGACTTGGGCTTGAAGCTCTTGGACCTGTTCTTTGAGCTCGCCCTCACGGTCTTGAGTCAAGTCGCGCAGTCGAAGAAGAGCGTCTCTCAGGCGGTCGTTTTCCTTCTCCATTTGCAGCCAGCCAGCGCTGGTGCGCTCCTCTGGACTCATCTCTTTGCTGAATTCAGTGTTCTCTTCCCTGAGGACCTCGACTTCCAGCTCCAGCTCCTCCTGGTGTGCTCTCAGGGCATCGAGTTCGGCCTTCAGCCCTTCGGCCATCTCTTCAGCCATCTCCTTGTCCAGGAGTGCCATTTCCATAATGCTTTCATGTTCCGCCTGCAGCTCTTCTGTACTCTGACCCTTGCTCTCAGCTTCGGTCAACTGCTTCTTCAACTCTGCAATTTCCTGCTGCTGTGGCTGGTATTTCTTTTGTAGTTTTTCGATGATACCTTGATACCTGTCCCGGTCTTCCTGCACCTTGTCCAACGATTTCTTGAGCTCGCGATCCTCCTGCCTCTTTCTCTCCAGCTGTCGGATCTTGGCTTCGAGCTCTTCGATCTGCCTCGCGGACTGGGCGGAGCTTCGGACCGTACGTTGCGAGTGCAGAGAAGCAGGCGGCGAAGAAGTGCGTCGCGAGGATGTTGTCTTCGGCGCATTGTCAAGAGGTATAGGCGGTGGTGGAGGCGGTGCAAAGTTGGGTTTGACAGCGTCTTCATCGTCGTCTTGTATAGCTTCCGGTTCCGTCTCTGCTTGGCTAACTGCCGAAGACACATCACTTTCTCGAGGCGAGAGAAGATCTGCTCGTGGTGACCCAGTGTTCTCGGCGTGATTCGATAGCTTTTCGGAGTCGCGTCGGCCTGTCACAGTTCTTGTAGACGGAGTAGGACGAGCAGCAGCAGGTCTCCCTGGAGGCGCGCGAGCAGCCGGTGCTCTTGCGCTTGACGGTACGACTGCTGACGGTCGGGACGTTCTCGAAGTTCCAGCAGCAGCGGTCGGCGGCATCATAGAGGTTCGTTTAGAAGGCGCTGTGCTTTGCGGACCCACGCTCGGTCTCGTCCTCGTAGTCGGGGCCGGCCCAGTTGTCCCTGCTGTACGTCTCACGGCGGCCGTTGGTGGCGTGCTAGTCCTCGAAGTCGACGTACTCGTAATGCCATTACTTCCAAGCTGCTTGGTCGGGCTCTTAACCGGACTCCTCAAGCCACTCAGACCAGACCTGGCTGCAGGAGTAGGACTTGCTGTCTCCATGATCGCGCTCGCCCTCCTTCCCGGCGCGACATCCTGCTTCCTCAGACCATTTCCGCCAGCATGTATACTCGACGGTCGCGGCCTTCCGATTCCTGCGGCACCATTTGCGCCAGTGGGTTTCGGTTTCGCTTGTGGTTGCGGTTCTTTTGGTTGTTGTTGTTCCGGTTGATCCAGCACTTGTCTCACACCCGCAGCGCGCAAGAACATGCCGTACCCCTGCTCGCAGTCAAAGTACCGCTGTCCTTGAACCGAGCCATCATTCTTGCCCGTAGAGTCTTCTAATTCTATACCCACCCATTCGCCAGGTTGAAAATGTACGGGGCCGACATGGCGTACGGTCGCAATTCGGCCATCGTTGAGCTCGATTACCTGGCCAGGTATCAGGTCGGCCGCGTTCATTGTCGGTCGTCCAGAGTCGTAGGGATTCGATCACTCATTGCTGGAAGCAAAGAATGGCGGCTTGCGCTTCCGTGGTGCAGCGAGGGGTCAATATTTACTTGATGTACAGTGCCTACTGCAACAACTATTTGGTGCACCCTTAGGGCCCTTAGGAAACGCGGAGAGGGCGTGACTCGCGCATTGATCGTCACGTGGCTTCATATATTCCTAGGTTCCTCCGGACGGGAGTCTCCTACATTCTCCTCCCTCCCTCCCTGCTTCTACCTCTACCATCAGATATTGCTCTGTAGGGCAAGTGGTCAACTAATTGACGTCCAACAGCTTCTCAACACAGCAAGTCACATGACAACGGGTGAATAATGGCCTCATCATGTCGATCAAGCGGACGACTATTGAATCGAGCTGCAATTTGCAGACCAATTGACAGGAGACATATGCTCAGACAACTTCAAGACTCGACCATTTGCTCCTCATGTACTCTATCCTGCGAGAGGCGACAGACCGGCTCAGAAAAATGAGATCGCACGCGAGCCTCGTTGCGCCTTCAACCTCAAACTCTGATTTCCTCCTCCTCCTCCTGGTCAATGTCAATCTCGTAACACTTGAAGCCCTCTCCATCCTTCTAAACTGTTAGTCAGACAAAGCCCGAATCAGAATACTCAGAACGTGGCAAGGACATACCTCATCATCATCATCCAGGCACCTGGAAAAAGGACTCGGGAATGTGGTGGTGCTCTTCTTCCAGCAAGGCATGCCGTCGTACTCCTCACGACATTCATCGCGAGGTATCGAACAATACACATATTTCAGGTTGTACTTGCGACAAATGCCGGAGATCTGTTTTCCGGAAAATCCGGTAGTCGCACATGAGTCTCCTTCGGACTGAGATGGGTCGCATTCGAAGTCTTGGAGACGAGGGAGAGTCTCCTGTCGCTTGATGTGGTCATGTTGGAGACCATATGCACACGCCAGCGCAGGGAAAAGTATCCAAGGGACTTTCATGGTCGGAGATCTGCTAGTAGGTCTTTCGAAGGATTGGTTGACAACGAACAGATGTGACTTGACCCTGCCAAAGCGATGGAATGAGCTGGATGTTAAATATCCCATCGTCTGCGCCGCGTGATGGCTTTTTGTGTTGTCTTGGGATGCCTAGCTGGGATTTTCTGTTCTGACTGGCTGATTGCACTGGCCTTTTCCAGTAAGATCTTCATCCAGGATGTAAATACGTGCAGCATCACATACCGCCTACTAAGGCCATATCAGAGCGGTGTAAACATAGGTAGGTATCCTATATGTGTGATATCTGGGGTAATAAAAGGGGCGGATCCCCGACCAAGTCGAAAAGAAAGCGTTCGTCGACTGATGATTGGCTAGCAGGGATGGTGAGTCCTTGGGTACTCAAAGCAACTGACTACCCATGACAGTACTGACGAAACCCACAAACTTTTCATCGCAAGTGCAGCAAGAAGGCAACGCAAAGCCACATCTGAGCAGGGCACAAAGGAACGGGAGCGGTCTTTGTGAAACGTGCAAGCCAACTGCGGAGAAGCAAACGACGCTGTACTGTTTAGGCCACCGCAGGCAACAGCATCACCAACTCACCTACACATGGTATAAGTAACTCAACTTTCCCTGCTAACGCTCTTACCTTTTTCTTGATAGCCATCTCATCAATCCATCTTGTGAATCTGACCTGGGTTTGATCTACACTAGCTACTCCTTCCAACAGACTGCAACGCGGAAATCACCTGCAAGACGTACACCACCACACGTTCGCCGCATCAATTACGACAAGGCTCACATGATGCAGCCGTCCCGAGCAGCCTCGACGAACCATCTCACTGGCGAAATCTGTGGCCTTTACTTCACCGTCCCAGGCTCCTGGCAGGTCACACGCCACTACTTACCCCAGGTAAGACTGGAATCTCACACCACAATCACCTCAGTGTGCTACACAACAACTCTCAGTCAGACGTTCAATAATCCCAGCCAAAACACGGTCGCCCAGGCGCGCTACACATTCCCGCTGTACGATGGCGTCAGCGTTGGCAAGTACACCATCACATACGGCGACAAAACACTCAAAGGCATTGTCCAACAGAAGGATAAAGCCAAGGAGACCTACGACGCTGCTGTCGAAAGAGGAGAGACCGCTGGTTTGCTCGAATCCCTTCCTGCTGGCGTATTCGGTGTCACGTTGGGAAACCTGCCAGCCAAGACAGATGTCCACGTCGCCATTGAGTATTGTGGCGAGCTCAAGCACGATGCTGCTATCGATGGGCTTCGGTACATGCTTCCCACCAGCATCGCGCCGCGGTATGGCGAATACCCTGGAGAGCTACTCAAATCCACCGCTGGCAATGGGGGTGGCGTCAGCATCGTTGTCGACGTAGACATGAACAAGAACGCTATCAGAAAGGTGCAGTCGCCATCACACCCAATCGCTGTATCGTTGGGAGCTATTTCCTCTCAATATTCTCAGGCTGCTTTCGATCAATCGAAAGCCTCAGCTGCCCTAACTCTCGGCACGGCAGAGCTTGCAGGAGATTTTGTACTTCAGCTCCTATTCGATGACATCTCCAAACCCCAAGCCATCCTCGAACAGCACCTCGACCTTCCCAGCCGCGCCATCATGGCCACTTTCGTCCCCAAATTCAATCTCGAAACCAGCTACCCGGAGATAGTCTTCATCGCTGACCAATCAGGCTCGATGCAAGGCGACAACAACACAGCCCTTGTCTCGGCTCTGAGGATTTTCCTGAAGTCCCTACCCATCGGAGTTCATTTCAACATCATCGCCTTCGGCAGCGGCTTGAAAGCACTTTGGCCCAAGTCACAAGCGTACAACGAAAGAAATGTCAAAGCTGCGATCGCTTTTGTCGACACCTTTCAAGCTGGGTACGGTGGAACCGACATTCTGCAGCCGGTCAAAACTGCTTTCGAGCAAAGATTGGGCGACATGCCGCTCGAGATCATGCTCCTGACCGATGGTGAGATTTGGGGGGAGCAACAACTTTTCGAGCTCATTTCTTCACAGGTCGGGAAGCACGATGCGGGTGCGAGGTTCTTCACCCTCGGTGTTGGCAGTCATGTCTCTCACACTCTGGTAGAGGGAGTGGCGAGGGCTGGTAACGGCTTTGCTCAGTTCGTCACACAGGGAGAGGAGACTGACAGGAAAGTTGTTCGCATGCTCAAGGGTGCATTGTACCCGCATTTGAAAGATCAGACCATGGAGATCAACTATACCAAGGATGCAGACAAGACTAATACAGTAAGTGATGACGATTTTGAGCTTGTCGAGAAGGTCGACTGCGGTATCACTGTCGACGACCTCTCTTCTCCACAGTCCTCAGAGCAGGCCACCGTGAATGCAAGGGTTGACGACAAGACCGACGATAAAGTGATGTCCCTCTACGACACATCAGCAGATCTCGACGGTCCCATCAAAGCAGGCAAGGTCGAAAGCCTCCCCGCCATCACCACACCCAAAATCATCCAGGCGCCCAACACACTCCCCTCTCTGTTCCCTTTCAACCGTACCACGATCTACCTCCTGCTGGGCTCAAATGCACCGCAGAAAAAGATATCCTCCATCACTTTCCGCGCCACTTCACCACAAGGTCCGCTGGAACTTACCATCGCCGTCGACAGCACGGAATCACGCGGGACAACAATCCACCAGCTGGCCGCGAGAAAAGCCATCCAGGACCTAGAAGAAGGCCGCGGCTGGTTGCAAACCGCACAGGTCGACGGAGATCTGCTGAAGGACTCACACAAAACCCGCTTCGAGGAGTTTGTGGAGCGCGAGGCCGTGCGGATCGGAGAGCTCTATCAGGTCGCTGGGAAGTGGACTTCTTTCATCGCAGTGGACGACAACAAAAACAAAACCGACGACAGCGCAGAAGGCCCCGCGAAAGACAAGAAGAAAAAGCGAGTCAGTTTTGGTCGTGGTGGTTACACCTCCTACGGTGGATCGATGCCGCTTCAACCATTGGCCAGGCAAGCCAGGGCCATATCATCGGGGAGCACGATGATGCAGTCAATGGCGAGAAGCGGCCCGACTATGCAAATGGGAGGCTCCGGTGCGCTTTTCTCAACTGGATCTACCGCCTCGCCAGCAGAACTTGGAGTGTCAAGTCGCCGTACACGGCATCGGAGGAAACTTGATAGTGATGCCAGTTTTGATAAGCAGTCGGCGGTCGAACTCGCAACTGTCGAGTACGGCATGGCAGACGTGGAAGACGCCGACGACGACGACATGGGCTTCGGACTGTTCGATGGCGACGATCAATCCGCACCCGCTGCTACGATGCCCGTCCCCCCACCTCCGGCAGGCAATAGAAGCCCCCTTCACGATCTCATCGGCCTGCAGACGTTTGTTGGAGCGTGGGACTGGAATGACGGATTGTTCAAGATCATTGGCAAGGAGGTTGCTTTTGACGCTGACGCTTTCACTTCTGAACAGGTCATGGCTACGGCTTTGGCTGTGGCTTTCTTGGAGTTAAAACTCGCTGCGAGCAAAGATGTGTGGGAGATGGTTGTTGCTAAGGCGAAGGGGTGGATGACTTCACAGGTTGATGCCGAGCGTGCGGTGGAGATTGCGAAAGGTCTACTTTGATGAAGCGAATGTTTACTGCGAACTTTTGGTTGTGGAGAGACAGACTTCCATTGTAACAATATTATGACTGAATAGCTACGATGAGACAACGGTACCTATGCAATATTTACCGGGGTCGTTTTCAACACAAAGTTCAGATGTCCTAAGCGCAACTAACAATATATGCACACTCTTCGTTCGCTTCAAACTCAAGGCCTCACTCACCCACACCAGATTTAGAGCAGCATTTGCTAATGAATGGTGATATTGCAGTCTTTGCTTTTGATCAATGCCGATTGCTATAAGCATGGCATTCTTTACTTCCTTTTCTTGCGACTACATGTACTTCATCCTTTGTTCAACTTCTTTTTGCCAGACTCCCTTCTGGGCCAGACTCCCTTCTGG